>Ga0209633_10000051_pt1 | contig 140906 bp, 138 predicted proteins | sample Cruoilmetagenom1_FD_187290 | JGI IMG/M metagenome (GOLD analysis project Ga0209633, IMG submission 187290) | Oil polluted marine microbial communities from Coal Oil Point, Santa Barbara, California, USA - Sample 1 (SPAdes) (version 2) | ecosystem: Environmental > Aquatic > Marine > Oil seeps ... | reverse complement strand
GCGGGCCGGCCGGGCGGTCGGTTACGCTCAAGACCACCCTCGAGATACTCGGCGAAGACAATGTCGTCGGGGCCAAGACGGGAACGCATGTCGGCAAGAGCATCTACAATCTCGTCACGGCATGGCGCGCACCAAATAGGCAGACGATCGTCGCAGTGGTTCTCGGCGCCGCAAACCATTCCTCACGCTACAAAGATATGCGAACGATCCTAGCAGCGTTACCACACGACTTTTCAGAGTTGGCAGAGCCGGTCGCCGGCTCGGCGCATCAGAACGGCAATGTAAGCTGCCCTTAGCTATTCCGAGAGCACTGGGACCGACTGGCAGATCTAGATCAAGCCGACTCGACGCCGTTGCCTCGGAGCTTCGTCATCTCCATGGCAGCTTTTGGCACTCAACGGTCGTCAGTCAGGCGTACAGCTAACGGAGGCTGCTGACCCATTCCGGCGATCTGCTGTTGGTAGCGAAGCGCTGCGCGGCCGAATTTACCCTTTATGGTCGTGTGTCTTGTCTAACCGTTTTGTGGAACACTGCATTCAAAGAGACATTCAGCGACCAGCGATGCGGATATGATTGCATGTCGACCACACTGATTACGTGCGACTTCGGCGTCGACAAAGACATAGACGGAAAGAAGTCAGGCTATCTGCGCGTTCCTCACTCGACCCACCTGAGTGCGTATGGCTGGATACCGGTGCCCATTACCGTTGTCCGGAACGGGGAAGGTCCGACAGTTCTGATGATGGCGGGGGTTCACGGCGACGAATATGAAGGCCAGATCGCCCTTGACAGGCTTGCACGTAAATTAACGCCCGAGGCGTTACGAGGACACCTCATCATCTTGCCTGCCGTCAACGGACCGGCTGCGAAGGCCGGGCTTCGCACCTCCCCAGTCGATGATGGCAACCTAAACCGGGCGTTTCCCGGCAACGCCACTGGAACGCCAACGCAAATGATCGCGCATTACATCGAAGAAGTGTTGCTTCCACGCTGCGACTACCTCGTTGACCTTCATTCGGGCGGGACATCGCTTTATTACCCTCCGACATTGCTGCGCGGAAAAGGTCACACACCTGAAGAGGCTCAGAAGCTCCTGGAACTCCAGCAGGCATTTGACTTGCCATATGCATGGGAGTTCACGAGCGGCGGCGGGCCAAAATCGACAGCGCGAACGGCCATGGGCGCCGCAAATCGTAAAGGGGTAACGTCAGTGATGGCCGAGCTTGGCGGAGCCGGCGTGGTTTCAAAGGACATTCTTGCTCGAACCGAACGCGGTTTGCGGCGCATCCTTCATTGGTTGGGAATGCTTCCTGGATATAAGCCAGATCAAGCGCGCGGCACACGCGTGCTGCACGCCGAAGGCTCTATCTATGCCTATGATATTGGCCTGTTTGAGCCCTACAAGGACATTGGCGACCCCGTGAACGCCGGAGAAGAAGTCGGGGCTATCCATTTCGTTGATGCGCCAAATCGTGAACCGGTCACCGTCGATTCGCCTTATTCCGGAATCGTGCTCTGCAAAAGGACGCTCGGGCAGGTGGCGTGTGGCGACGCAGTATTCCAGATCGCTCGGGATGCGAACCAGGAATGACCCGTTTTGATTTCGATATATCGATAAACCGTCGCGAAGTCCCGACCCTGAAGACTCATTCAATTGTTCTTGGAGAAGATGGTGACGCCCTGTTCGCGGCAGGCGTCGCCGATATGGATTTCAAAGTTGCGCCGCCAATCCTCGATGCATTGCAAAAGCGACTAAGACACGAGGTATTTGGGTACGAGACAGTTCCGGAAGGATTGATCCCTGCATTGCAGGAATGGCTTGGGCGACGCCATCAGTGGCACGTTTCCGTCGAGCAGGTTCTCCGAGCTCCAAACGCGCTGAACAGCCTTGCCATCGCCACATCCCTATTTTCTGGACCGGGTGACGGGATCATTGTGCAGCCTCCGGTTTTCTTCGACTTCTACGATGTTGTTCGCGAGAACCAGCGCGCGCTTGTACGGAATCCGCTGGTCCTAAAAGACGGGCGCTATGAGATGGATTTTGATGGCCTTGAGGCGCTGGCGAAAATGCCGGCCAACAAAATTCTGTTTCTCTGCAACCCGCACAATCCGGTTGGTCGAGCCTGGACCCGAGAGGAGTTGACCAGGCTGGGGGAGATTTGCGTTCGCCACAATGTGCTGGTGGTCTCAGACGAACTGCACGGCGATATCGTTTACCCTGGCCACAGCTATACGCCATTTGCTTCGCTTGGCCCTGCATATGCCGAGAATAGCGTCACGGTGTTGTCGCCGGCCAAGTCGTTCAATATCGCGAGTTGTTGTTCCGCATTCACCATTGTTCCCGATGAGGCGCGGCGTTCAGCCTTTGAGAAAGAGAACTCGCGGCTGACCGTGAACAAGAACAACGCGTTTTCAAATGTCGCAATGGAAGCGGCCTTTCGTGAAGGTGGGCCCTGGCTGGACGCCGTGATCGACTACTTGCAGCATAATCTTTCAGAACTGCGGGAGCGCATTAGCACAATCTCGCAGCTTCGTTTGGTCGACCCTGAGGCGACCTTCCTTGTCTGGATGGATTTTAGGGGACTCAAACTGAAGCCCAACGACCTTCACCGCTTCTTGCGGTACGGAGCCCGCTGGGAGCTGACCCGGGGCTCGGCTTTCGGACAGGAGGGTGCCGGTTTCATGCGACTGAATATTGCGTGCCGCCGAGAACGGCTCGTAAGGGCTTTGGACGATTTGGATAAAGCAATCCGCATGCTCTGAGATGGCACTCGGCAGAACGTCTTCCCCAAGTGGTTTCGCTGAAGTCTGTAAATGGCACTTAGCGGACGTTTAGGGTGGCGCTGAATAGTGTCCGCTTGTGACCCAAAGCGGACGCGGGACGGTGCAGTTCCTTCGGATGTCCTATTTCCCGGCCACCTGGTTCAGCCTGTCGTGACGTTCGCGGATGGTCTTCGGCCAGCGCGACTTGACGTAGACATAGGCGAGCGCTGCTGCCAGAACCACCGCGAACAACAGCGCCACCGATGTGCGGCTCATAGCTTAGATCACTCTCCTTTTCGCGCTAGACGCTGCCTCCGACAACGAAGTCACCCTTCATGCCGGACTCATAGTGGCCGGGCACGTTGCATCCGAACTCGATGGTGGCGCCCTTGTGGAGGCATTGTCAGAGTAAATCGGCTTGAGCCTCCTGGCGAGGTTCTTTAGCCTCCGGCAATGCAGAATCCCTTCCGCTATTTCAACAGTTCGCCTGAGGTGATCCGCCTCGCGGTGATGATGTATATCCGCTATCCGCTTTCGTTACGGCACGTCGAAGATCTGCTCCATGAGCGGGGCATCGATATCTGCCACGAGACGGTTCGGTTCTGGTGGAACCGGTTCGGTCCAATGTTCGCGGCTGCGATCAGGAAACGACGCATTCATCATCGGTCATTTTCGGAATGGCACTGGCACCTGGACGAAGTGTTCGTCAGGATCAATGGAAAGAAGCATTATCTCTGGCGTGCGGTGGATCACGAAGGCGAAGTGCTCGAGGTATTCGCGACGAAACGCTGGGATCGCCGGGCTGCGCTGAAGTTCTTGAAGCGTACCATGAAGCGCTATGGCCGACCGAGATCAATTGTAACCGATCGGCTTCGCTCGTACCGATCGGCGATGAAGGTAATCGGCAATACCACATCTTAAGAGTACGGCCGTTGGCTCAACAACAGAGCCGAGAATTCCCACCAGCGGTTCCGGCGACGAGAGGGTGCGATGGCGAAGTTTAGGGACGTAAAGTCCCTGCAGAAATTCGCCGCCGCCCACGCCTCGATCCACAACCACTTCAACCACGACCGCCACCTCAACCGTCGCAATATCTTCAAGCAGAACCGAGCTGCCGCCCTGGCCGAGTGGTGTCAACTTGCGGCCTGAGACCGCCAGCTTATAGGGTTTCTGACACAGGGCCGTTTTAGTCTGATAATGCATTTTGCAGAGCGCCTTTGCGATGGCCAGTTGCCGCAAAATTCGCTGGTTCCTCAAACGAGAAATCACGAACCGAACCGTCTACCTGATATTTCTCCTGACATTGCGGTCTTGACCTTGATCAAGGCGCCCGCGTGCCTGTCCCGGTAGGTTGCTTCTGAGGTGAAACACCAACCGGGGCACAAACATCATGGCCAAGAGCGCAAAATCCGCGCCGGACGCCGCACAGGCGGTCCGGATTCCAGTTATGCAGAAGGTGCTCGACAACCCCTTTCTGCTGCTCTTTCTCGGCGTCGTCATTCCAACGGTTTTATACATCATGTGGGGACTGATTGAGCTCACTCAGATCCCGCTTGCCAAATAGCGGCCGAGAAACGGGGAACAGCCATGGCAATCCATCCTCCTGAACAAACAATCTGGTGGAACGAGCGCATCGAGCGCGGCGAACTGGTCTGGATCGGAGTCGCCTTTCTCTGGGGCGTCATCATGTTTTCCATGATGGTCTACTGGCACATCGACGGAAAGCAGAACCTGTCGAATGAAGCCTACCGTATCGACCCTGGAGTTTTTGAGCAGCGCACTGAGGAATTCACCAAGAAATTCACCGTCCGCGAGGATAAGAACACCGGCTATCCGGTGGCCAAGCCACCGGCGGGCGGAGACGTCTATATGCTGGCACGCCTATGGGAGTGGTGGCCCATGTTGGAACTCGAGAAAGGTCAAACGTACCGCCTGCATTTGTCTTCTCTTGATTGGCAGCACGGGTTTTCGCTCCAACCGACCAACATCAATCTCCAGGTCCACCCGGGCATTATGCATGTGGTGACTCTAACGCCGACCGAGACGGGAAGTTTCGGTGTCGTCTGCAACGAATTCTGCGGTCTCGGCCATCACCAGATGGTCGGGCGCATCTACGTCGTCGAAGCCGGCAAGAGCCAGTAACGGGGAAGGGGGACCATCATGTCTGTCGCAACAGCTGAAACCGGAATCATCGGTGGCATCGCTGCGAAATTTCGCACTTGTCCCGCAACTGGGCTCAAGATCGATCTGGCCGCTGAAAAACTGATAAAGGCCAATGCAGTTGCTGCCGTTGTATTCCTCCTGATTGGCGGTTTGTTCGGGTTGCTGGTGGCGCTGACACGCTGGCCGGCCGTTCATCTGCTTCCCAGCGATTGGTTCTATCTCGTCCTGACGGCTCATGGTCTCGATGTTCTGCTGTTGTGGATCCTCTTTTTCGAGATTGCGGTGCTCTATTTTGCATCCGCCGTCCTGCTCAGTTGCCGACTTGCCACTCCGCGTCTGGCGTGGCTGGCGTTCTTGCTGATGATCGTCGGCGGGTTGATGACAAACGTTGCAGTACTGCAGGGCGAATCGAGCGTGATGTTTACCAGTTACGTGCCGATGAAGGCTGAGCCACATTTTTATCTGGGGCTCATACTGTTTGCGGTCGGGGCGCTTGTCGGAGTCATGGTTTTCTTTGGAACGCTGGTCATCGCGCGCGATGAGCGAACCTATGAGGGCTCGGTCCCGCTTGTAACATTCGGCGCCATCACGGCGGCCATTATTGCCGTCTTTACCATTGCCAGCGGTGCGATCATTCTGATTCCGACCTTCCTGTGGTCGGTCGGCTACATCTCTCATATCGATACTGTGATGTATAAGCTCATTTGGTGGGGCATGGGTCACTCGTCGCAGCAAGTCAACGTCGCGGCGCATGTTGCCGTCTGGTACGCGATCATTGCCATTACAGTTGGCGCAAAGCCCTTGTCGGAAAAGGTCAGCCGAACCGCCTTTTTCCTTTACATCCTGTTTCTGCAACTGGCCAGCGCGCACCATCTTCTGGTCGAGCCGGGCCTGAGTGCGGAATGGAGGATTTTTAACACCTCTTATGCGCTTTATCTTGCAGTTCTGGGCAGCTTGATCCACGGCATGACGGTGCCGGGCGCCATTGAAGCCGCCCAACGCAAAAATGGCTTCAACAACGGGATATTCGAGTGGTTGCGTAAAGCGCCGTGGAACAATCCCGCATTTGCCGGAATGTTTCTGTCGCTGGTCATGTTCGGTTTCCTGGGTGGTATATCGGGTGTCGTGCTCGGCACAGAGCAGATCAATCTGATATTGCACAATACGATCTACGTTCCCGGTCACTTCCACGCGACCGTGGTCGCAGGCACGACGCTTGCCTTCATGGCGATCACCTATCTGCTGCTCCCGCTTATTTTCCAGCGCCAGGTGATCTGGCCGAAGCTCGCGATGATACAGCCATACCTGTTCGGCATCGGCGTTGCAGGTATCTCGCTGTTCATGATGGGCGCGGGAACGCTAGGTGTTTCGCGCCGACATTGGGATATCACCTTTTCCGACGCTACGGTGACGTTCGACTATCCGGCCACCGCCTTCCTGATGATGGGCCTGAATGGCATCTTTGCGATCGTCGCATCGCTTGGCGGAATACTGTATATCCTGATCACAGTCGGGACAGTGTTCTTCGGCAAGAAAGTCGACGCCTCAAACGTCGTGGCATCACTTGGGCCAATGCCCGAGAAGCAGGTTAGCGGCGCAGTTCACGAATATGGCAGCGCCGGGACCTGGCATTTGCCCGGCACCTACATTCTGGTGTCGGTCTTCTTCCTCTCCTTCGTGCTCTACTACTTTGTAAACTGGAAGTACCTGTCAGAGGTCTGGCCGCTGAGTTAGGGACGCATGACGCACGACAAGAGCGAATAAGGCGCGCAAAATCATGTCCAACACGGCTGTCGCTATTCCGCTCGGGGCTCGGGATTATTTCGGTATCTTCAAGCCGCGTATCGCAGCCATGATTGCGCTCACCGCTCTTGGTGGTGCTGCAATCAGCCCCGAAGCGGGCATTTCGCCCTGGCCGGTGTTTCTCACGGTGGTGGCGGTATTTCTAGCCGCCGGAAGTGCCGGGGCCTTTAATCAATGGGCGGAAGCCGATCTGGACGCGCATATGGCGCGCACGGCTGCGCGCCCGTTCGCCAGCGGCCAGCTTGTGCCCGGTCCCGGCTGGCTCGCTGGAATTCTCGCACTTCTAGCCTTTGCCGTCGGCATGACGGCTCTTGCCGCCAATGGATGGGCAGCCTTCTACACATTCATGGGGGCATTTACCTACGCCGTCGTCTACACGCTCTGGCTCAAGAGGCGCTCATGGGCAAACATCATCGTCGGCGGAGCCGCCGGCAGCTTTGCAGTTCTGGCCGGCGCTGCTGCAATTGCTCCGCAGTTGGGTCCGGAACCCATCCTGCTGGCGATCGTACTGTTCCTGTGGACACCGCCGCATTTCTGGAGCCTCGCCATCGCAGTTGAAGATGAGTACCGCGCCAACCAGGTGCCCATGCTGCCTGCGCTAATCGGAACGCAGAAATGCGCTTGGGTCATTCTTGCCCACACGCTTCCACTTTCACTTATTGCATTGGTGCCCGCGCTCTACGGAATGGGCGTGGTCTATTTTCTTTTCGCACTCCTGGGTGGAACACTCTTTACTGCAACGAGTGTCACCCTCGTGATGCAGCCGACAAAGCGCCGCGCAATCCAGAATTTCCTCGCTTCACTCTTGCAACTACTGCTGCTGCTGTCCGGCGCAATGATCGATCGCTGGTTGGTGGGAAGCTTCTTATGAGAACTCTCCTCGCCCTTGTTTTCTTGTTTTTCAGTATCAGCCAAGTGGCCGCACAGGATGCAAACAAAGCGCAGCGTGCGCTCAAGACCTCACAGGCAGCTCTGGGACAGGCCCTGCCAAACGTAATTCTGACCGACCCAACAGGAACGCCCGTGCCGCTTGCAACCTTTCACGGCAAGCCGTTGCTTGTAACGCTTGTTTACACAAGTTGCGCCGACGTTTGCCCGACGCTGATAGAGTCTCTCTATCCGGCCGTTCAGGAGGCTCAGTCGGCACTTGGCGCGGAGAGTTTTTCTGTCATTACCATTGGGTTCGATGTCAGCCATGACACGCCTGAACGGATGCGGCTTCTGGCCCGCGAGCGTGGTGTCGATTTGCCGAATTGGCGTTTTCTTGCGGCGGATCAGAAAAACCTCGATGCTCTCGCCCGCGCCGTCGGTTTTGCATTTTACAGCCGTCCCGGCGGATACGATCATCTGGCCCAGGTCAGCGTCGTCGACAAGGGCGGCAAGCTCTATCAGCAAGTCTATGGCGCTGTATTCGAGCCCCCGGTGATAACCGAACCACTAAAGGATCTGGTCTATGGCCGCTATCAGCCGCTCACGGATATCCAGGGCATCATCGATCGGATTAAACTGTTCTGTACCGTCTACGATCCAAATTCAGGGCGCTATTATTTCGACTATTCGATGTTTGCCGGGATTGCTATCGGGCTTTTCTGTCTGGGTTTGATTTTGACCGTCCTCGTCCGCGAGTGGCGCCGCGCGCCTCCGGGCGGCACCGGGCACGCGTAAAGGGCCGCCCGTGATGGAGATTATTCGCGCGTCTTTACGCTCCCTGTTCGACCGGGCCGAACGTGGACTTGGTCTGTTCTTCCCGCCGCACTGGAACCCGATGCTCAACCTTGGTGCACTCGGATTCTACTTCTATTGGATCATCACCGTCAGCGGCATCTATGTTTATATCTTCTTCGATACCGGTGTGACCCAGGCCTACAGTTCGGTCGAGTATATGACCCATGACCAATGGTATGCCGCAGGCGTCATGCGGTCGCTGCACCGCTACGCGTCTGATGGCTTGATCCTGGTGATGCTTCTGCACATTGCTCGCGAGTTCGCGCTCGATCGATATCGAGGCGTGCGCTGGTTCAGCTGGGTTACGGGCGTGCCCGTGCTTGTGATGGTCTATGCGGCGGGCATTACAGGCTACTGGCTTGTCTGGGACCGGCTGGCGCAATATGTGGCCATCGTCTCTACCGAATGGCTTGATAGGCTGCCCATATTCGGCGAACCGATCGCCCGCAATTTTCTGTCGCCGGCATCGCTCGAAAGCCGCTTCTTCACGCTAATGGTGTTTATGCATATCGCGGTTCCACTCATCGCGCTCATTATGCTCTGGGTCCATCTGCGGCGAGTGTCAAAACCGCGCATTAATCCACCGCGTGGGCTGGCCATCGGTGCACTTGCCTCGATGCTCGTACTTTCGCTTGTTCATCCTGCGCTTAGCCAGGGGCCGGCGGACCTTGCCAGGGTTCCGGGTGCTGTAGGTCTCGATTGGTTCTATCTGCCTCTTTATCCGCTGCTGGAGACTTGGCCGGGGCCTGTTACCTGGGGTGGGGCAGCCACACTAATGCTCATGTTTTGCGTCATTCCGTGGCTGCCGCCTTTGCGAAAACCACCCGTTGCGAAGGTTGATCTCGCCAATTGCAATGGTTGTATGCGGTGTTTCAACGATTGTCCCTACAACGCCATCTCTATGCACATGCGCAGCGACGGGCTTCCCTTTGAACGCGAAGCGGTGGTTGACCCGTCCTTTTGTGTCTCTTGCGGCATCTGTGCCGGCGCATGTCCCACGGCAACACCGTTCCGCCGTGCGTCGGAACTGGTCTCAGGCATTGATCTTCCGGATATGACGGTTGCCCAGTTGCGCGAGGAAGTTGAACTTGCCCAAACCAAACTGAAAGGTAACGCCCGTATTCTGGTATTTGGCTGTGACCACGGAGTCTCTCTGAAAGGATCTGAAAACGGTACGGTTTGCAGTGTCGCGTTGCGTTGCATCGGACAGCTCCCGCCGTCTTTCATCGATTATGTGCTGTCAAAGCGCCTTGCTGATGGCGTGGTGCTGACCGGATGTGCGGAAAACAGCTGCCATGCGCGTTACGGGACCCAATGGACGGATGCGCGGCTTGCCCGTGAGCGTGATCCTATGCTCAGGGCCCGGGTGCCACGAGAGCGCATTCGCGTTTTGTGGGCGGGCCGTTCGGGCCGAGGCCAGCTCGATGCCTTGTTGACGCGATTCGCAAACGACCTGGCAGCGATGCCGGCCGATGCATCGCCTGTCCACAAGTCCGCTGAGCGTGAGGCCAGCAAGGAACTCATCGATGGGTAAAGCGTTTCAATATAGCGGGCAGGTCATTGTTTACGCCGCGATTGCTGCTTTCATCGGGTATTTCGCAAGCCGGCCTATCTATCATCAATTCCCAGAGGGCCATGCGCAAATAAAGCTGAGCTTTGCTCACGGTGCGGCACGAGCCAAGGAGTGCCGTCGGCTCACCTCGCAGGAGATCGCCAAGCTTCCGCCGAACGAACGCCGGCCGAACACGTGCGAACGTGCGCGCATTGCAATGCACGTCCAACTGGATCTGGACGGCAAGATCATTTATGACGCCCGCCTCGAGCCAACCGGACTTGCCGGCGATGGTCCCGCCCGCGCCTATCAGAAATTCGCGGTGATGCCCGGACCTCACAAGCTGATCGCGCGCCTTCGCGACAGTCGGGACACAAACGAATTTGACTATGAAACCCACCATGAGGTGGTCCTCGAACCGGGCCAGAACCTGGCCGTCGACTTCAAGTCGGATGCCGGTGGTTTCATCTTTCGCTAGCAAAACGCGCAGGGAGATATGCAATGGCTCTGATTGGATGGCGCAAGGAGTTCGAGACGGGGGTGGGGGAAGTTGATCACGAGCATCAGGAACTGGTCGAGCTCATCAACGAACTTCACGAACAGATAGGTGCCGGGGCGCCGCGCGAAAAAGTGAGCGAATTCCTTGGTGAAGTGTTCGCTAAAATCTCAGCGCATTTTGCGCTTGAGGAAACCGTGATGCGTAAGCATGACTATGACGAGTATGCTGACCATAAAGCCGACCATGAAAAGCTGCTCGATGATCTGCGCGATATCATGGACGACTTCGAAGCAGGTACGGACACAGACTACAAAAAGGCACTAGGTACCGCGGTGCGCGATTGGTTTGTGAACCATTTCAAAACCAGGGATGGGCGGTTGCACAAGAAACTTGGCGTCTGACGTTGATATTAGTGGCTGCGCTGCACCCTTGGGCCCAGAAGGATCGGTGCAAAGACGACCGTGAAAAGCGTGTAGGCCGCAATCCACGCCGCCCCCGCGCCTAGCATGATCTCATTGTAGAAACCGGGTGCGATCGTCGGGCCAAAACATCTCGCCAACGCCGCGACCGACACCAGGATGTAAGCCGCTACGATTGGACGGGTTGCAATCAGCGCGCGCCCGGTATGGCCGAGCGAGGCGCGTGTCATGATGGCGAGGATCATGGTGCCTGCCGCTCCTGTACCGAAGGCGTGTAGTGCGGCCGCCTCACTGATCCATCCTCCGAGGAGTGCTGTAGCCAGCAGCAGAAATCCGATGACGATCCATGCGTATGCAAGATGCAACACCCACAGAATTGGCGTGTCGAGTGTGGCGAGACTCTGCCACCCGCTAAGCCGGAAAGCATTGGCGAACGCTGCGCCGATTGCAAAGATCCCGGTTAGCTGCGCACCCAGGCCGAGCGCATATGAGAGTAGTGCCGCTGCCGACAAAATTATGGACGCCAGATCGACCGGTGCGCGCCGCATCGGCAAAAACCTCTCTTCCACGATGTCGCGTCGACGCAGCTCATTCGTCGTGAAGCCAGGAATGACGCGTCCGGCGATGACGACGATCATCACCACCAGTGTGCCAAGCCCGAGGCGTACCCCTTGGGCCATCCCATCTTCGAGAAGCCCCAGTCGGCCGAGGTGAAACAGGAGATTGCCGGCAATGAAGGCGACAATCAGGCTGAGAAAGATCACGTTTCGCGGGGCTGGCTGAGCCGCAAGTTGCCTCGCCGCGGCGAATCCCAAAACCGGCAAAAACGCCATATCGAGAAACAGTGGAACGGCTGGTGGAAATAGTGCCGTACCCCACATGGCAACGCGCCCGGCGCCCCACAGCGCAAACATGAATAACAGTCCCGTGCCGTTTGAGTGTTTTGCGCCAGTCCAACTGGGCACGGCAGTAAGCAGAAAGCCGCCAGCCGCGGCGGTGCCGAAACCGAATATCATTTCATGGGCATGCCAAAAGTGCAGTGGTTCGGCGACAGTCATGAAAGCCGGCATGGCGCCGGCTGCATGAATCCCAATCCAGGCGAGCCACGCCGCAAGCGCAAGTACCGCGTAAATACCCGCAGCCAGAAAAAATGGGCGGAAGGCATGGGAAAAAAAGATGGTCCACCGGCTCGGTTGTTCAGCCTCTTCACGGTCTGATGGGGCCAATGTGCGGTCCACGGTCATCTCCCATGTCTCGCGCTGCGGACAAATTTCGGCGGGTCGTTTGAATGACGAAACTTACCGTTCTTTGTGAAGCCGCGACTTGACCCGGGTCAAGGTGCGTGCGCGCACCAAGCAATAGAATCCACTATCGCCAACTGACAAATGAATAGGGGATTTTTGACATGATGAGACCAGTACGGACCGGTTTCGTGCTGGGGCTGGCGGTTAGTGCCTCTCTGCTTGGAGCGGTGTCGACCAAGGCTCAGGCGCAAGAACCGAAGCTTTCCGAAGAAGCTTTCGAAAAATCCAAGACGATCTATTTCCAGCGCTGTGCCGGATGCCATGGCGTTCTGCGCAAGGGTGCGACAGGCAAAAGCCTGCTGCCCAAGGAGACCAAAAAGCTCGGGCAAAAACGGCTGGAGAAAATCATCACGATTGGCACCGAAGGCGGAATGAACAATTTCGACGACGTGATGTCCAAGGAGGACATCAAGGATATTGCCACCTACATCCAGCTGGAGCCGCCAATTCCGCCTGAGATGTCACTTGCGATGATGAAGGACCGGCGCAAGGTCTTCGTGGAAGCCAAGGACTATCCCGACAAGCCCCTGCATGGGCGCAATTGGGAAAACTTCTTCCTCGTTATTGAGCGCGACGTGGGCAAGGTTGCCATAGTAGATGGTGACACACATGAGATCGTGGCTCACATCCCGACCGGGTATGCGGTGCACGTGCTTAAGGGGACCGAGCATCACAAAAAACAGGAATCAAAAAATCCCGGTCGCTTCTGGTACACCATGGGCCGCGACGGCAAGCTGACCAAGATCGATCTTTGGCAAAAGCCGGAAAACATGCGGGTCGCGGAAGTGCAGGTTGCATATGACGCGCGTGATGTCGCTGTCTCCGGCGACGGCAAATATGTCATCGGTGGCGGCTACTGGCCTCCGCATTTCGTCATAGTCAATTCCGAAGACATGATGCCGCTGAAGGTCGTTTCCACGCGCGGTGTCAACGTTGACGGCGATTTTGTCAACGAAAGCCGCGTCGCGGCGGTCTACACAACCCCGAATGAGAACAGTTTCCTCGTTTCGGCCAAGGAACTGGGTCAGATGTGGCAGGTCGACTACACCGACCTCGACAATCTGAAAATATCCCAGATGAACACGGCGAAGTTCCTGCATGACGGGTTCTTCGACCCCACAGGCCGTTATTTCCAGATTGCGGCGAACGCCTCCAACAAGATGGTGGTCGTGGACTCCAAGGACTGGAAAGCGGAAGCTATCATTGATGTCGGCAAGAAGCCGCATCCGGGGCCTGGTGCAAACTGGGTCGATCCCAAATGCGGACCTGTCGGTGGCACGGTGTATCTCGGCGAAGGCAAGATCACCGCTTGGGGTAATGATCCTAAGGGTCATCCCGATCAGGCCTGGAAGGTTTGCTACAACGTCGAAACGGACGGGCCGGGTCTGTTCATTCGCACCCATCCAAACTCGCCATATGTGATCGGCGACCAGACCAAACATCCTGAACCTGATATCCAGCAATCGATCCAGGTTCTGGACAAGAAAACCGGCAAGATCGCCAAGACCATCCGCGTGACCAAGGATCCTGGCAAGGTCGCCGTCCATACCGAATTCAACAAGGACGGTTCGGAATTCTGGGTCTCGGTTTGGAACCGGAAAGACAGCTTGAAGCCCAACGGTGAAATCGTGGTCTACGATACCAAGACGCTGAAAGAAAAGAAGCGCATCAAGGGCCTGTTCGCGCCAACTGGAAAATTCAACGTCTATAACCGGACCAATCACGTCACGTGATTTCACGCACATCTCGGAGCAGGCGGTATGTACCGCCTGCTCCTTCCACTTTCATCTCACGCGTTTGGACTGTGAGGCGATAAAGCGCAATCCGGGCGGTTCACATCCGCGCCGGGAGCTGGAGAGAAGTGATGGCTGCCAAGCGCACGCGCAAGCCCCCCCCAACGTCCAACACTGGAAGTGCTAAAGACACCTCGACCGACAGTGGTAGTGCCAAAGACACGTCGACACGGTCCTGGAAAGACTGGCGCAAATGGTCCTTGTTCGGACTGCCCGTGGTGGGTGCTTTGGCGTTGTTCGCTGCCGGCATCATTTTCTGGGGCGGATTCAACACGGCGATGGAAGCCACCAATACGCTCGGCTTTTGTATTTCCTGCCATGAGATGGAGAACACCGTCTATCAGGAATACAAATCCACGGTCCATTTCCAGAATCGTACCGGCGTTCGAGCAACCTGCTCTGATTGTCATGTGCCGGACCCCTGGATTCACAAAGTTGTCCGCAAGGTTGAGGCGTCACGCGAGCTCTATCATAAGGCATTGGGCAGCATTGACACGCCGGCAAAATTCGAAGCCAAGCGGTTGACCTTGGCGAAGCGTGTCTGGACGTCGATGAAAAAAACCGATTCGCGAGAATGCCGTAACTGTCACAATTTCCAATCCATGAATCCGGAGTTTCAGCGTCCCCGGGCCCGTAAGCAGCATTTGAACGCGTTCAAGACAGGCCAGACCTGCATAGATTGCCATAAGGGCATCGCGCACGGAAATGTGCGTGATCGTCTGACCGAGGAAGAATTGGAACAACTCGAAAAACCATTGTTAGCGCATGTCAGGCCGATTCCGGTGTCATTTCTGGAAGGCATGAAGCGCGCTGAAGAAAAGGAAGCGCAGGCCGCGGCTGCTGAGGAGGCGGCAAAGAAAGCTGACGCGGAGGCAGTTGCCAAACAAGTAGAAGCGAAAGCGAAAGAACTCGCCGCAAAAGCCGCGCCGGCACCCCCCCAGTCTGCCGCAGCCGCGCCAGCCTCGGCCGCGGGCGGCCCATCGTCCTCTATTGACTGGAGTGGCGTCGACGCGAAGACCGTCACGTTGTTCTATCCGGGCCAGGCGTCCTTCGAGTGGGTGCAGACAGGCCGGGACCATGGCGGCGCGCGCGCCTTCAAGACAGGCGATCGCTGCGCCTTCTGTCACCTCAAGGAGGTGAAGGATATGGGCGCCAAAATTGTGTCCGGCGAAAAAATCGAAGCAATGCCAATTCCCGGCAAGCGCGGTCATATTGATGTCGCCGTGCAGGCCGCGCATGATGATAAGAATCTGTATTTTCGCTTTAGTTGGAAGGACACAAAGCACACACCGGCACCATTCGTGGACGGTGGCAAGATGGACCCCGCCAACCAGTCCAAACTCGCTGTCATGATCACGGGAACTGAAATCGAGTATGCGGAACAGGCCGGGTGTTGGGTCACCTGCCACGGTGACTCCCGTTACATGCCGGACCATCCTGGCAAGGAGGACATTGTGACCGCAGCCGACGCAGCGGGGAGGCTCGAACTTGCCGATGGCATGACCAAGTATCTGGCCGAGAGCCGGACTGAGATTGAGGTTCGCGGACGACGCGGCGCGAAGCGTGGCGGTTGGGACAAGCTCAAGACAAAAGAAGAAGTCGATGAGCTTGTGAAGGCTGGAACATTCATGGATCTGGTCCGGTACCGCTCGGGTGGCGATGCCGAAAACGGTATGGTTCTCGAGCAGCGCACCATGAAAGGTGAAGCGAAAGTCACCGCGGAAGGTAAGCTATCAGGTGACACGTGGACGGTTGTCATGAGTCGACCGCTCAAGACCGGTTTGCCTGGAGATGTCGATATCGAGTCTGGAAAGATCTACACGATCGGTATCGCCATTCATGATGATTACACGAGTGCGCGCTTTCATCACGTATCGTTGGAATACACGCTTGGTCTGGACAATGGTGAGGCCGAGATCAACGCAGTCAAGAAGTGAGCCTGGGGGTAAACGGAGGACCTGTCATGCGTATCGGAATAGCTCTCGCCGCGCTTTTGACATTCGCAGCACTGCAAATGCCGTTGAAGGAAGCAGATGCTGCAACCAGCGAGGCGGAACGGGCGAAGATCTGCGAAGAAGCCGAGGCACGCTATCAGGACCTGTTTGGCAAGCCGTCCAAGGACGAGCCCGTGACAATCGTCAAAATGTATAAATACACCTTCTGCCCCGCCGTCCTGAAGGTGAAACAGGGAACAACGGTGCGCTGGGTCAACGTCGACAAGCGCACGAGCCATTCCGTGTGGTTCAAGGAGCAGGGCAAGGAAGAATCCGACCGGTTGTTTTCTGAAGAGAATGTGGAGTTAAAGCTGGATTTTCCACCGGGTGATCTTGGTTATCTGTGCGGGCCCCACCACGAGAAAGAAGGCATGAAGGCTCGCATCATCATAACTGAATAGCGCGCCTGTCCTTCCGACTTACTCCAGAGCCAGCTTGACCTCGGTCAAGGCCCGCAAACGTTCCTCATCATACATTTCCATCAGAAAGAATCCCGCTGGATGGAGATGTCAGGCATGGTTGGACGGGTGTATCTGGTAGGCGCTGGCCCCGGTGATCCGGAATTGCTGACACTGAAGGCCCATCGCCTCATCCAGTCATGTGACGCGATTGTTTATGACCGACTGGTTTCGGAAGACGTGCTCAAGCTCGCACCCTTCGACGCCGAATGTTTTGACGTCGGCAAACGTCCCCACGATCACCCGGTTCCGCAGGACGACATTAACGAGCTTCTTGTCTCGCTGGCTCTTCGCGGGTTGAGCGTTGTCCGGCTGAAGGGTGGTGACCCGCTGATGTTCGGCCGTGGTGGCGAGGAAGCGCTTACGCTCCAGGCTGGGGGCATCCCATTTGAAATCGTTCCCGGGATTACGGCTGCACAGGGCGTGGCGGCAGCGGCGATGGTCCCGCTCACGCATCGGGGTGTAGCCAGCAGCGTTCGCTATCTCACCGGACATTGCCGGGCAGACGCAGAGCTCGATTTCGATTGGGATGGCCTCGCGGATTCCGACACTACGTTGGTCGTCTATATGGGGCTTGCAAACATCATCGAGATTTGCCGTGAGTTGATCGATCACGGGCGTTCTTCAGATACGCCGGTCCTAGTGGTGTCGAGGGCAACCCGCCCTGAAGAGCGACGGTTCTCCGCGACGCTTGGGACTATTCCATGTGCCGTCAAGGCAACAGGGTTTGAGAGCCCTGTGTTGTTTATCATTGGCGAGGTGGCCGCCCTCTCGAAATATCAGGAAATTCCGACTGATGCGTTGCAGATCAATCATTTTGCTGCTGCTGCTGAGTAGCGCGGTGAGCATTGGCAGTCTGAACATTTCACCTGCTCGAGCCCTGGATTCCGCGCGGGCGAGTGAACTCACGCATCTCGTGCGCCAGGACTGCGGCTCGTGTCATGGCATGACGCTTAAGGGTGGGTTGGGCGGACCATTGCTTCCTGAAAACCTTACTGACCTGGCAAGCGAAAGCATCGCCTCAATCATCCTGGGCGGTGTTCCCGGAAAGCCAATGCCTCCCTGGCAGGGTGAGTTGAGTGATGAGGACGCGTTGTGGATCGCCCAGAATTTGAAGAAAGGGTTCCCGCAATGAGACGCCGTGAATTCCTGAAGGTTTCCGCACTTGGCACCGCGGCAGCTGCTGTCACCTCTCCAGTGACTGCGTGTGAGGGAAGCTTGCGCGGCACCGGTGATTTGGCGGTCGTCGTCGAGCGTGCCAGTGGCTCGATCCTGATCGCTGATACCACGGCGCGGGAAATCCTTCACCGTGTCGAAGGACTGGGTGACTTGTCCCATGCTTCCGCCGTCTACTCGCGCGATGAACGTTATGCCTACATCTTCGGGCGCGACGGCGGACTGACCAAGATTGATATTCTGGAAGGTGCGATCGTCAAGCGTATTCTGCAGGCAGGCAATTCCATCGGTGGTGCGATATCCGATGATGGCCGGCTGGTCGCCGTATCCAATTACAAGCCGGGCGGCGTGCGTGTGTTTGATGCGGTCACCCTTGGGCCGGTAGCCGAAATCCCGGCCAAATACGCTGACGGCAAACTGTCAAAGACCGTTGGGCTCGTGGATGCCCCCGGCCGGCGCTTCGTTTTTACGTTATACGACGCCGGTGAAATCTGGATCGCAGATTTTTCCGGAATGAAAACACCGCAGATTACCCGGTTTAACGGAATTGGCGAGTTGCCTTATGACGCGCTGATCACCGGTGACGGGCGGCACTACATCGCCGGGTTGTTCGGGGAGGATGGTCTCGCGCATATCGACCTATGGGACCGTGAGCCGAAGCCGCGGCGCATCCTTTCTGGTTATGGCAGGGGTGAGAAGAAGCTCCCCGTCTATAAGATGCCGCATCTCGAAGGCTGGGCGCTCGCCGGCGGCAGGTTCTTGCTGCCTGCGGTCGGGCGACACGAGCTGTTGGTGATGGATGCGGACAGCTTCAAGGAAGTTGGTCGCGTAGCAGTACATGGCCAGCCGGTGTTCGCGGTCGCGCGCCCCGACGGTCGTCAAGCCTGGGTGAATTTCGCACATCCGCTGAACGACACCATTCAGGTGGTCGACATGCCCTCCTTGAAGGTGATCCATGAATTCAAACCCGGACCGGCGGCGCTTCATATGGAGTTCACGCCGCGTGGGCATGAGGTCTGGTTGTCGGTGCGCGATACCAACGAGATCCATGTCTACGATACCCACACTTTCGAAAGACTTGCCGTGCTTCCGGCACAGAAACCAAGCGGTATTTTCATGACTGCGCGTGCGCACCGGATCGGGTTGTAGAAGCATGGGTGAGATGATGCAGCCCAATGAGACCCAACTGGCGCTCATAGACGGATGGCAAAGGGACTTTCCGCTTGACCCGACGCCATATGCCCGCATTGCGATCAGCCTGGGTCTATCCGAGCTCTCTGTTCTCGGCATGCTGCGAGAGCTCGCCCGCACCGGCATTCTTTCGCGGGTTGGAGCGGTGGTGGCGCCCAACACCGCAGGCGCCAGCACGCTTGCCGCCATGGCCGTGCCTCCCACCCGGCTTGAAGAGATTGCACGCGTCGTAAACGCGGAGCCCGGCGTAAACCACAATTATGAGCGCGAACACCGGTTCAATCTCTGGTTTGTGGTGACGGGCAAGAATCGCCACGCCGTCGATAATGCCATCTTGAGGATTGAAAAGAGGACCGGTCTCGATGTGCTCGATCTGCCATTGCGCGCCGCCTATCACATCGATCTTGGTTTTCCAGTCGCAAACGGAAGCCCGGTTCGTGCAGCCCGCAAGCCCAACGGCGCATGCGCAAATGGATACAGAAACCGGTCACTCAGCGTCTGTGATGATGATCGCACGTTGTTGCAAGCGCTCGAAGACGGCCTGCCTGTCGTACCGCGCCCGTATGCAGAAATCGCAAACCGCATTGGCTGGGGTGAAGATAGGGTCATTGAGCGGCTTGGCGCGCTGGTCGATCGCGGCGTCATCAAGCGGCTCGGGCTCATCGTACGTCACCGCGAACTCGGCTACACCGCCAATGCCATGGTCGTATGGGACATTGCAAATGAACAAGTCGCATGTGTTGGCGAGCGTTTTGCCCAACAGCCGTTTGTAACGCTCTGCTACCGGCGCGATCGGCATCGCCCGCATTGGCCCTACAATCTGTTCTGCATGATCCATGGGCGCGACCGTGACACGGTCCAGGGACAGATCGAGGAACTCCGCGCGCAGGCCGAAAACCCGCCCATGGATGTGCTGTTCAGCCGCCGCCGCTTCAAGCAGCGCGGAGCTCGGCTTTCGGCTGCATGAGGAGGATGACGTCGTGCTCGAAGCCATAGACCGCAAGATCATCAATGCCCTTCAAGGCGGATTCCCCGTATGTGAGCGACCGTTTGCAAGCGCTGCGGCACAGCTTGGTGTTGATGAGAGCGAACTGATGAGCCGGATTGCGCGCCTCAAGGGGGAGGGCGTTCTCTCTCGCTTCGGCCCCATGTACAACGCCGAAGCCATGGGAGGCGCGTTCTGCCTGTGTGCCATAGCGGTTCCCCCCAAACGGTTTGATGCCGTGGTCGCGCAGGTGAACGCCCATGCTGAAGTGGCTCATAATTATGAGCGCGATCATCTGCTCAATGTCTGGTTCGTTCTCGGCAGCGACGATTGTGAACGCATCGACGCGGTGATCGGAGAGATCGAGGCGGAGACAGGCCTTGAGGTCTACGCCTTTCCCAAGGAGCATGAATTCTTCATTGGCCTGAAGGTGGAGGCATGATGGACGAGGTCGACCGCAAGATCGTCTCCGCCACCCAGGCAGGCCTGCCGATCGTCTCGCAGCCCTACCACAAGATAGCGGCCGAGCTGGGGCTTAATCCGGCAGACGTTATGACGCGCATCCAGCGCATGGCCGAGGCGGGCGTCATCCGGCGTATCGGCGTTGTGCCGAACCACTACAAGCTCGGGCTGTCAGCAAACGGCATGACTGTCTGGGACATCGACGATGGACTGTCTCTGGAACTTGGCCGCAAGGTCGGGGACCTTGACTATGTGAGTCACTGCTATCTGCGCCCGCGCAGGCTGCCGGTGTGGCCATACAATCTGTTCGCCATGGTGCACGGTAAGAGCAGGGCTGAGGTTGAGGAAAAGGCCGCAAGCATAGGCCAACTTCTGGGTTCGGCCAGCCGTGGCAACGACATTCTTTACAGTACACGCATCCTTAAGAAGACCGGGCTGCGCATCGCAGCATGATTGGAGTTCCCCATGTTTCGCATGAGCCAGTTCCTGAAAGAGATCGATACTCCAACGCCGGTTGGTCCGCGCCGTGACCCGCCCGGTCCCGTCGTCATCTGGAACCTCATTCGCCGCTGCAATCTGAAGTGCAAGCATTGCTATTCGATTTCTGCAGATGTGGATTTTCCGGGCGAACTTTCCACAGAAGAAGTTTTCACCGTCATGGACGATCTGAAGGCGTTCCGCGTGCCTGTGCTCATCCTGTCCGGCGGTGAGCCGCTGCTCCGCCCCGACATATTCGACATTTCCCGCCGCGCAAAAGGACTTGGCTTCTATACCGGGCTTTCTTCAAATGGTGCGCTGATCGATGAGCGCAACATCGGCGAGATCGCATCGATCGGTTACGACTATGTCGGCATCTCACTGGACGGCATCGGCGCCACTCACGATGCATTCCGAGGCAAGGAGGGATGCTTTGAGGATTCCCTCAACGGTGTGCGCTTGTGCAAGAAGCACGGCATCAAGGTTGGCCTGCGCTTCACCATGACAATGGACAATCATGCGCAGCTTCCCGAACTGCTCGATCTTGCCGACTCGGAAGGTGTCGATAAATTCTACCTCTCCCATCTTGTTTATGCCGGACGGGGCAACAAGAACCGCATGGATGATGCTGCGTGGGAGATCACGCGCAACACCATGACCATGCTGTTTGAGCGCGCGCTTGGCTATATCGAGCAGGGTGAGGAGAAGGAGTTTGTCACTGGCAACAACGATGCCGATGGCGTGTTCTTGTATTTCTGGGTCAAGAAACACTTTCCGGAAGCAGCCGAGCATGTCCGCGCCAAGCTGGTCCAGTGGGGTGGCAATGCGAGCGGGGTCAATGTCGCCAACATCGACAATCTCGGAAATGTCCATCCCGACACGTTCTGGTGGCACTACAATTTGGGAAACGTCAAAGAGCGGGCCTTCTCCAAAATCTGGCCCGATACTTCCGACCCCATCATGGCCGGACTCAAGCAACGTCCACGGACCATCAGCGGACGCTGCGGACAGTGCCGTCACTTCGATATTTGCGGCGGCAATACTCGGGTGCGTGCATTGCAGCTCACCGGCGACCCCTGGGCGGAGGACCCGGCTTGCTACCTAAGTGATGAAGAAATCGGCCTTGCCGAAACAGGCGAGCGGCTGACCGTTAAACCCTTCAGAGGACAACGCCATGAAGCGCCGCACATGGTTCGGACTTAGCCTTGCATGCCTGGCGTTTGCTGCGTTGCTCGATCCGCGCAGCGCGGTTGCGCAAGAGGCATCTACACAAGCGCTCTACAAGGAGCACTGCGCCAGCTGCCATGGCGCGGACCGGCTTGGGGGGCAGGGACCCGCACTTCTTCCGCAGAATCTGAAGCGGTTGCGCAAGAAAAGCGCGCTTGGTGTCATTGGAAACGGCAGGGCCGCGACGCAAATGCCGGCTTTCAAGGAGGTTCTCTCCAACGCGCAAATCGCAGCGCTTGCTGACTATGTCTATACGCCGCTCGATCATGTCCCCGAATGGGGCGCCGCGCAGATAAGCGCCAGCCACGTAGTTCACAAACCCGAATTGGTTGAGGGAGACGCAAACTCGGCCAAGCCCATCTATGACGCTGATCCTCTCAATGTGTTTCTCGTTGTTGAGGCTGGCGACCATCACGTTACGGTGCTCGACGGAGACAAATTCGAGCCCATTCACCGCTTCAAGTCGCGCTTCTCGCTCCATGGCGGCCCAAAATATTCTTCCGACGGGCGCTTCGTCTATTTCGCTTCGCGTGATGGTTGGATCACAAAATTCGACATGTACAGGCTTGAAACCGTGGCCGAGGTTCGGGCTGGTATTAACACGCGCAATGCCGCTGTTTCGAGCGACAACCGGTATGTGATCGTCGGCAACTATCTCCCCCACACTCTTGTGATCCTCAAAGCAAGCGATCTGAGCCTTCTCAAGATCATTCCTGTGAAGGATGGCAAAGGCAATTCCAGCCGCGTGTCGGCCGTTTACAACGCGCCGCCGCGCACCAGCTTCATTGCCGCTCTCAAGGACATTCCCGAGGTTTGGGAGATTCGCTATGACGACGACCCGCCGGCGGGGTTCTCTCAACCCTGGGTGCATGACTACCGCAAGGAATCTGGAGACGCACCCAAGAGCGAACAATTCCCGGTACGCCGCATCAAGGTCGAACAGCATCTCGACGATTTCTTCTTCGACCAGGAGTATATCCACCTGATTGGTGCATCCCGCGACGGACGCGGTCAGGTCATCAACCTCGACGTGCGGCGTGCGATTGCCGACCTCGATCTAGAGGGTATGCCGCATCTGGGCTCAGGCATCACCTGGCGTGCGGGTGAGACCACGGTGCTGGCCACGCCCAATCTGAAGAAGGGCGAAATCACGATTATCGACACCGCCACATGGAAAACGATTAAGCGGCTCAAGACGCTTGGTCCCGGGTTCTTCATGCGCAGCCACGAGAATTCGCGTTACGCATGGGTCGATGTGTTCTTCGGGCCAAACCGCGACGCCATGCATGTGATCGACAAGGAAACCCTGGAAATCGTAAAGACGCTCCGGCCGGAGCCGGGTAAGACGGCGGCTCACGTCGAATTCGACAGATCAGGATCGCATGCGCTTGTCAGCATTTGGGACAAAAAGGGTGCGTTGGTGATCTATGACGCGAAAACGCTCAAAGAGGTGAAGCGGCTGCCCATGTCGAAGCCGTCGGGCAAATACAATGTGCATAACAAGATCACATTCTCGGAAGGCACAAGCCACTAGTGTGGTGTTCTAGTGTACCTTCAGTTCACCGGTATCGCTGTCACGACCGGCAAAGTCTGCGAGCAACGTGATGTCTTCGATCGACACTCGTTCCCGCTCCATTGTGACGCCAACAGCGCGCAGCTTCAGTATCGCCCGTGAAAAACTCTCCGGCTGCATTCCAAGGCGCTTGGCGATCAGGGATTTCTCGTAAGGCAGTGTGACTATGCATGGCCCACTGCCTCCCGAGCATAACCCAAGAAGAAAATTGGCAATGCGGCGGGGCGCGGAAAGTTGCTTTATCTGCTCAAGCTGCTCGACCAGATATTTGAGATGCTTGGAGCATGATGCCAGCATGGCAAGCGCCAGATCAGGCTGTTCGTGGACGAGCCTGCGGAAATTTGCAGCGTCGATGCACAACAGTCGGCTTGGAACAATAACTTCCGCATGCACAGGATATTTCCCGCCGTCGAAGATTGCGGCTTCGGCAAAAGACTCCCCACGAGTAAATATGCCAACGACAGTTTCCTCTCCATTCGGAGTGATGCGGTAAATTTTTACCCAACCGTCGAGGATGAAGTAGAAGGCGTCGGCTGGGCTTCCCTGATGAAATAGGATCGCGCCCTTGTCATATGCTTGCGCACCCCGATTGCCGACAAGGCGCATTACCGCCTCGTCGGGAACGCCATCGAATAACGGTGCCGACTTGATAAGCTCCCATTCTGAATGATCCATATGAACGCGCCAGCCGTTGCTAGATCTGTCGCGGGACTATTGCAGATCGGACCGAACATCCGCAAGGCGTTGTCACGCTATACGAGATTTGATGATTTGGGTGGCGAATGAATTTTTCAGATTTGCCGCACCCAGCAGGCGAGTTGTCAAGATCGGCCGTTTGCCAGCCGAATTGTCGAAATGGCGGCAGCGGTCGCCGCTTGCGTTGGGTCAATGACCGGAACGTCCAGCTCGGTTTCCAACCGATGCCGGTAGCGCGCCATGCCGGCACAACCCAGCAAGATGACATTGGCGTTATGCTTCTCAAGGAGCCGCCGGCCAACGTCAAGCATCTTGGATCCAACGGAAGGCTCATCGGCCAGCTCCGCAACGGTCAGGTTTACCGGCAGATCGCCGACGATACGGCGGTCCAGTCCAAGCGACCTTGCATAGGCCCAATGCCTGTCGACAGCTCGCGGCAGTATGGAGATCACCCCAATCCGTCCGCCAAGCATGATCGCGGTCGCAAGCCCGGTTTCCGCGATGCCAAAAACGGGTTTTGAGGTCAACTCGCGCGCCGCGCCGAGTCCGGGATCCGAATAACAGGCAATTACAAATGCTGCGGCATCATCTGGCCTTTGCTGGACCGCCACCCCGACACAGTTCGCGGCAACATCGGAATCACGCTGGCTTTCGATGCCATGCGGCCCGTCTTTCAACGTGATGCACTCGATTGGTGGCGCATCGTTGGAACGAAGTGGATCGAGCGCTCTGTCGATCGCTGCGGTGACCTCTTCGTTGCTGTTTGGGTTGATGACCAGAACGGGTAGCGGCATATGCATGCCTTTCACTTCACGGGACGGGGGGAAAAATCAATCGGGGCGCACAACACCGGTTTGCTGGGAGATCAATCCATAGTGTTCGATACGGCGATGCCTGTCGAAATCGAAGATCGTCTCCTTGAAGAAATTGCATTCGTCAAGATCGCAATCCGCGACAATGAGTTCATCATCCAACGTAGTTGTGCGGGCAACAACCTGCCCGGATGGATGGACAATGGTTGAGTCGCCAAGCAGCTCGTGTCCGTCTTCGTTGCCGGCCTTCGCAATGGCCACGACCCAGGTACCATTTTGATAGGCACCGGACTGGACAGAGAGATCATTGTGGAAAACCCGCAGGTCTTCGGCTTCACCTGATCGCTGCGAATTCGCTGTCGGTGTGTTGAAGCCGAGCAACACCATTTCAACGCCTTGTAGACCCATCACACGATATGTCTCCGGCCAACGCCGGTCGTTGCAGATACACATGCCGAATATACCGTCCATGTATCTCCATACGCGGAACCCGGTATTTCCGACTTCAAAATATTTCTTTTCAAGATGCTGAAAGGCACGCTCCGGATCGAATACGCCATGACCGGGTAGATGTGTCTTGCGGTAGGTTCCGACAATGTTGCCGGCTTTATCCACCAGGATGGAGGTATTGTAGTGGTGGCGTTCTCCGTTCTCTTCCGTAATTTCGGCATATCCGAACGAAAAACCGATGCCGTGTTCCCTGGCCCGATCGAACAATGGCTGGCACGCCTCATTCGGCATTTCCGTCTCGAAATAGCTGTCGATTTCGCTTTGGTCGTCCATGTTCCAGCGCGGGAAGAATGTCGTCAAAGCGAGCTCTGGAAAAACGACGAGCTCGCAACCTTGGTCTTTGGCCTTGTCCAGAAGTACGATCATGCGATCGACTGCCAACTTTCGGCTGTCTGCCTTCTGAATTGGACCTAGCTGGGCTCCGCCCACGCGAATGACTCTGGACATCTTGTTCTGCCTCCGCTTACCCGACAGTTCTATTGTCAATTGCCATGTCAATATACGGGTGCTTCTCAATCACAGCCAATTCCCCCTACAATGTCGAATTAAGATTCGTAGCGTCAATATTTGTGCAGGTTATAGGCCATGAACCTTCGACAGCTGGAGATTTTCCGTGCCGTGATGCAGGGGGGTTCCACAAAAAACGCGGCCCATCTACTGCTTATCTCCCAACCTGCTGTCAGCAATATGGTCCGGCAATTCGAGGATCAGCTTGGATTCCCATTGTTCGAACGCACCGGCGGACGTCTTAGGCCAACGCCAGAGGCCCGCACGCTGTATAACAACTCGGAGTCGCTCTTCACCCACTTCGAGGCAATCAGAAATCTGGCCGAGGATTTGCGCGACACACAGGCTGGCACACTAAAATTTCTTGCCAGCCCCAGCATTGGACAGACGATCATCCCAGCTGCCATTGCCGCTTTTGTTCGCGATCGCCCGGCCGTCAAGGTGGGGTTTGACACGCCGCCGCATGAACATGTGATCGAGCTTTTGACTGGCAGTCAGGCAGATTTCGGTCTGACAATTACGCCAATTGATCATCCGGCTTTGGAGACCAAGATTGTTCGCAGGGGAAAGCTCGTTTGCGTGTTGCCAAAGGGACATCGTCTGGCAGACAAGACGGTCGTCAAACCCAGAGATTTGCGTGAAGAGCATCTGATTTCCTATCCACGGGCTTCGCCCATTGGGCTGGTTGTGGATGAAGCGTTTCGCACGTCCGGTGAATTTCAGCACATCAATATCAATGTTCGCTTCTGCTACACCGCCTGCACACTGGTCAATGCGGGAGCCGGTGTGGCCATCGTTGACGAATTCACGGTCAGTGTCGAAAGTTTCAAGGAATTGGTAGTCAGGCCATTCAAATCAAACATGGATGTGAAGGTCTCGTTATCCTACCCCAGATTGAGGCCGCTCTCGCGGCTGGCCCTGACGTTTCTCGAAGACTATCTCTGGAAGTCCGGAGCCTTCTGGGACAAGTTGTAACGGCAACCAGCGGTCTGACCCATAACGCCATCCCAAACCGGCTGGTCAAGTTTTGAACGGATCCCGCATATAACTATTGATTATTTCCCCCCCCAAGATATTTAATTCGACTTTATTAGCTTGGAGTTTCATCCTTTTTTTGTTGGGGGGCGAGATCGTGCTGTGGGGGTCGACGAACAGCAAAAAGCATCTCTTCCATACAAAAGGTCCTTCTCCCCAAAATGCTTACGACAGTGGCTTAGTGAAGTGGAGGAAAGACTATGCGTGCTCGAAAATGCATCCGGCATCTTGGAAGACTGGCGTCCGCCAGCATCGTCGCTCTGTCTGCGGTGGCGGCAGTCGGGAGTTCGGCAAAGGCTGAAGAAGACATTCAATTTCTTCTCGACTGGATACCTTCTGGCGAGATGGCTGCCTATTACGCTGGTTGGTCAAAGGGCTTTTGGAAAGATGAGGGCCTGAACATCAAGATCAGCCGTGGCTATGGGTCCGGAGACACAGCTTCAAAGGTTGCAAGCAATGCTGCGGATTTTGGTATTGCTGATATTTCAGCCGTATTCGCAGCACGCGCCAGAGGCAAGGCACCGCTGCAGCTCATCAGTTCTCTTTATACGTTCTCACCACACTCTCTGTTTGTATTGGTGAGTTCGGGCATCAAGGACTTCAAGGACCTCTCCGGCAAGACAATCGGTATCACGCCTGGAAACAGCCATAAGCTGCATTTTCCGGCTGTTGCGCAGCGCGTGGGCCTCAATCCGGATGAGGTAAAGTGGGTAAATTCCGATGCCTCGGCCATGGCCGCATTGCTCATCGCCAAAAAGATCGACGCAGCGCCATTCTATTCAATTCACCATTACTACCAGAACAAGGCCGCGAAGAAGAACGGCGAGGAAATCCGCGTATTGCCATTCGTAAAAACGGGATTTGCGATCTATGCGGCTTCAATTATTACGACGGAAAAGACCATCAAAGAGCGTCCCGATACGGTGAAGAAATTCCTGGCCGGACTATGGCGGTCGCTCAAGTGGGCAAAGGATAACCAGGAAGAAGCATGCAAACTTCACGTCAAGAAGGTGCCGGAGGTAGCGCTTGACGATTGCATGGGAAGCCTGAAGGCAATGCTCGGGTTCGTCTTTAACGACAGCTCCGGGAACACAGGTCTCGGCAAGTTTGACGAAATGCGCCTGCAGTTCACATATACCGTGGCAGCAAAGGCACAAAAGCTTGATCCTAAGGCCGACCCGGAAAAGGCCGTCAATACGAGCTTCCTGCCGTAATATCCATGATGGAAAACTCTGGCGTCCGGGCAACAAGCATGCCCGGGCGTCCCATACCGTCATCCATGGAGCTGCCAGACGTGACAGCAATCCAAATTTCCAACGCGACCAAAATCTTCCAATCGTGGGATGGCGAAGCGGTATTGGCACTCGAGGAAATCGATCTCGAAATCCACCAGAACGAATTCCTTACGCTTGTAGGCCCTTCGGGCTGCGGGAAGTCCACTCTGCTGCGGCTTCTGGCCGGATTGATCACTCCGACCGGAGGCACGCTTGAAATAGGTGGCACGCTGATAACCGAACCCAGAAAGGAAACGGGGATCGTATTTCAGCAGGCAACACTGCTGCCTTGGAAGACGCTGCTCCAGAATGTGTTGTTTCCCTTAAGTGTCATGGGGGAAATGAAACCTGATTCTGATCAAGTCGCGCGCGATTTGCTCGAACTCGCTGGCCTGAAAGGCTTTGAGGACAAATACCCTGATGAACTGTCCGGTGGCATGCAGCAACGCGCGGCGATCTGCCGAGCGCTCGTGCACGATCCTGAAGTCCTGCTGATGGATGAGCCCTTTGGTGCACTTGACGCGCTCACGCGCGAGGAGATGTCGCTGGAGCTCCTTCGGATCTGGACGGAACGTCCCAAGACAATCGTCTTTGTGACCCACTCCATTACGGAGGCAGTGCTGATGTCGGATCGTGTCGTGGTCATGTCGCCGAGACCTGGTCGAATTCAGGAAGTCATTAAGGTTGGGATCAAACGTCCCCGAACTTTTGAAGTGGAGGCATCCAATGAGTTCCAAAGATGCGCCCAACGCATCCGCTACCTCATTACTGGCAAATAAACCCGAAGGGCTCGGCTTTCAGCTTCGCCGTATTTGGCATCTTGGGCAGGACGTATTCCTGCCCGTAGGTACGTTTGTCGCACTGCTGATCTTCTGGGAGTTTTGTGTCGATACGTTCGAGATCCCGGTCTATTTGCTTCCTGCGCCTTCGGTCATATACGTCGAAACTGCTGCAGAGTGGTCAATCGTGTGGGGTCACACATTGGCGACCTTGAAGACTGTTCTGCTGGGGTTCGGACTGTCGATATTTATCAGCCTGCCGCTTGGATTCGCACTGACATCGTCTCGGCTTGTCTCGAACGCGATCTATCCGCTTCTGGTGTTGACGCAATCGATACCGAAGGTTGCCCTGGCGCCGATATTGGTCATAGCAATGGGCGCAAATGAGCTCCCACGCGTCGCAGTCACCTTTCTTGTAGCTTTCTTCCCGCTGGTGATCGCTATTGCAACCGGTCTGCTGTCCGTGCCTGCTGACCTTATTGAGTTGAGCCGCTCCTACAAATCCTCGCGCATTCAGGAGATGTTGCGAATTCGCATACCCTACGCCATTCCCTTCATCTTTAGCGGACTCAAGGCCGCCATCGCACTGGCCGTGGTCGGTGCGGTTGTCGGCGAGTTCGTTACGTCCGATAGCGGTCTTGGATATCTGATCCAGACATCCACGGCATTTTTCCGCATGCCTCTCGCATTCGGCGCGATGGTGCTGCTGTCGATCATGGGCATTGTTCTGTTCCAACTGGTCGGTATCTCAGAACGCGTGTTCTTTCCCTGGTCATCAAGCAGGCAAGTGTTCAGCGGGTAATCGATGCCAACAGACACGAAAGTCATACGCTCAGGAAGACTGCTGTCGGTTTCCGACCGCACCGCGATTGCGCGCGACATCTTGATACGAGATGGAGAGATTATCGAGATTGGCACACCCGGTTTTGCCGTTCCAGACGATGCAACGGAAGTTGATGCCAGCGGCATGATGCTGATGCCGGGACTGATCAATGCGCACACCCATGGCCACGGAAGTCTGGGCAAAGGGCTGGGCGATTGCTGGACACTTGAGCACCTCCTTAACGCCGGCCCGTGGATCAATGGCAGCCGTACACTCGATGACAAACGCCTCACAGCTCAGATGAACGCTGCGGAAATGGTGTTGAAGGGAAGCACGGCCACATACGATCTGTATTTTGAGTTTCCGGCACCAACACTTGAAGGCATGCATGCCGTTGCGCAGGGGTACGAGGATGTCGGTGTGCGTTCGACGATCGCGCCGATGATGGCGGATCACACTCTGTATACCGCCATCCCGGCGCTTTTCGAGGCACTACCAAAAACCGAACAAAAACGTCTTTCGGAAATCCGTGCGGCTCCCACGGATGAAATCCTGAAATGTTGCTGCGCGCTGTTGGCCGATTGGCCGTTCGACCCGGCACGAACGAAACTTGCACTCGCCCCAACGATCCCGTTGCACTGCAGCGATGAATTCATGATCGGTTGCCGCAATCTTGCACGGGAGTTCGATGTTGGACTTCACATGCACCTGTCGGAATCAAGAATACAGGTTGTGACGGGGCAGGCGAGATACGGCAAGACGCTTACCGCACACCTTGACGACATCGGTATGCTGACGCCCGGTTTTACCGGAGCGCACTGCGTCTGGCTTGATCAGGACGATATGAAACGGCTCGCTGATAACGGCTGTTCTGTTGCCCACAATCCGGGAAGCAATTTGCGGTTGGGAAATGGCATCGCGCCGGCCCGGCGAATGCTCGATCAGGGCATCAATGTGGGCATCGGCACGGATGGTTCGCAATGCGCCGATCATCAGAACATGTTCGAAGCCATGCGTCTGGCCTCATTTGTCTCACGGATTGTCGATCCGGATACGGACGTTTGGCTTGAGACCGCCGAGGTGATCGGCATGGCAACAAGAGGCAGTGCCAAAGCGCTGGGGTTTGGCGATGCAATTGGTCATCTCGCACCGGGCGCTCGGGCTGATATCGTCTTTTGCGACCTCACAAATATCAACTTCGTGCCCCTGAACGACGCGGTCAATCAGATCGTCCACACCGAAGACAGTTCGGCCGTGCACAGTGTCATGGTCGACGGAAACTTCATTCTGCAAGACCGCCGTTTTACGACAATAAACTACGAAAAACTCTGTCGGGAGGCGGAGGCCGCAAGCGAGCGGCTTCTCGCCGCTAATGCCGAAGCCAGGGAGCTTGCATCCGGCCTAGATGCTTATGTTTCGAAGTTCTGCGTTGGGCTAGCGCAGCAACCTTATCACGTCCACCGCTGGGCTACGGACCCGCGGGCTGGGCACATGATCTGAGTATGGGAACTGGTGCAATGAGCGATTTTGATCTGACAATTCGTGGCGGAACAATTGTCAATGGGGCTGGTCAGTCCCGCCGGGACATAGGCGTCAAGGACGGCGTGATTGTAGAGCTCGCGGAGAACCTTGAGGAAGGGGCAACAGACGTTGATGCGCGCGACAAACTTGTCCTTCCAGGCGGTATCGACGGCCATTGCCATATCGAGCAACTCTCTTCATTCGGATTGATGAACGCAGATGATTTCTATACTGCGACAATTTCAGCAGCGCATGGTGGGACGACGACAGTCGTTCCTTTTGCTGCTCAGCACCGTGGGCAATCAATCAGCAAGGTCGTGAACGAATACCGGGCGCTCGCGGAAGAAAAGGCGGCCATTGACTATCACTTCCATATCATTGTGACAGATCCTACCGACGAGGTGCTCACGAAGGAACTGCCCCCACTGATTGAGCAGGGTTTCCGTACGCTGAAACTTTTTCTGACCTACGATCTCATGAAGGTAGACGACTATCAGACGCTGCAGGTGATGGAGGTCGCCCGCAAATATGGGGCGCTCATCGTTGCTCATGCGGAGAATAACGAGATGATCCGCTGGGCGACGAACAAGCTTGTCGAGAGTGGCCATACCGAACCAAAATATCATGCTGTCAGCCATCCGCGGCTCGCGGAAGCCGAAGCAGTCCATCGCGCCATTGTCCTTGCACGGCTCATTGATGTGCCGATTATGATTTTTCACGTGACGACCCGGGAAGCGATGGATGAAGTTCGCCGCGCGCAGGAGGCCGGACTGAAGGTCTACGCGGAAACTTGTCCGCAATATTTGTTCCTCACCGCTGAGGACCTCGATCGGCCGGGCGCTGAGGGGGCCAAGTATTGCTGTAGCCCGCCGCCGCGCGACAAGGACGATCAAGAAGCCATGTGGGAGGGGCTCATCGATGACACGTTTCAGGCCTATAGCTCGGATCATGCCCCGTATCGTTACGATGAGACGGGAAAACTGAATGCTGGGGGAAATCCGACGTTCAAACAGATTCCGAATGGCCTGCCGGGTCTTGAATTGCGGATGCCACTTCTGTTCTCCGAAGGCGTTATGACAGGCCGGCTCGGCCTCACCAAATTTGTCGAACTCACATCGACGAACATTGCGCGTCTCTACGGGCTGTATCCCAAAAAAGGACAGATTTCAGTTGGCTCCGATGCGGATATCGCAGTCTGGAATCCAGATGTGAAAAAGACGATCACCGACGAAATGGTTCACGATAATACCGGCTATACGCCGTTTGCCGGCTGGACGGTGACCGGCTGGCCGGAGTGTGTGATCAGTCGTGGGCGTGTAATTGTAAAGGATGGAGCAGCCGATGCCGCGCCTGGTTCAGGCAGACTTGCAACGCGCGAACTTTCCGATGCCGCGAAGCCCTTGGGAAGAACTGAACTCGAGATGGATGAACGCAAGAATTTCGGCGTTCGCATGCTTGGATAGCCGGAAGCCGCACGCCACAAATACGACACTGCCGTTCCGATCAACTAACACATCAGCCAAGCTCATCAGTCAGATTTGGAACTCGACTCCGTCAGGTAGTCGAAAGCGGCAAGTGCGTGGACCTGAAGAACATGCAGAAAATCTCCTATGGGCACATGCTCATCGGGCATTGACATGGTCTCCGGCGAGGGGCCGTAAACGAAAGAGGGTACGTTCTTGTAGCGGAAAAATTTGCAGTCAGTGCCGCCAATGCCGGAAATGGCTTCCGGTCGGTACTCGCTCGTCTCGGCAATCACGCGCTTCAGGATACCCATCATCTCATGCTCCGGGTCGCTGGCGGATGCTGGATTGCTTGCTGCCTCCTGCACCTCGAGCGACGCTTCCGGATAGTTCTCCAGAATAGTATCGATTTCGCTCAAGACATCGGCACGTTCGACCCCAAAGGGAAGGCGGATGTCGACCTCGATGCGGCAGTCGCCCGGGATCATGTTGACTTTCAGGCCACCGCGAATGACACCGGTGTTGACCGTAACACGCAGCGCAACATCAGCGGCGCCTTTGCCCATGACTTTATCCATGCATGCCCGGACTTCGTCGCGCGCCAGGTATTCTGCCATCTCGGTGGGCATGTCGACGGGCATATCATTCAGCCTGTCAAGGTCCGCAATGAGGCTGGCGGCGATACGATTTGCGTTTGCGCTACGGTGCGGATAGGCACCGTGGGCACCGGGTGTTTTGATGTGAAAGGTCAGACGCAACGTGCCTTTCTCAGCAAAGCGCACTGACGAAAGACCGCTCGGTTCGGAATTGAGCACGCAATCGCCGACGCAGTCTTCGGCATGATTGTCCAGCAGGTAGCGTGTCCCCCATTCGCCGCCGGTTTCTTCGTCGGAAACGGCCGTCAGAACGAGTTTGCCGGGCCAGTGATCAGTGAGACGGGAAAGGTAGATGAACGCCAGAATAGAGGCGCTGGTGCCGCACTTCATGTCTGACGCGCCACGGCCCCAGACAGCATCGTCGGAAACATCGCCCGACCAGGGACCATGGGTCCAGTTTTCGTCTTCGCCGACGGGAAAGACATCGATGTGCCCGTTAAGCACCAGATGGCGCCCGGCACCCTTGCCATTGGCGACTGCCAACAGGTTAGGCATGTGTTCTTTGGGAGCAACAACCTCGTAACCTACACCTTCAGCCTTCAGATAGTCAGCGACGAAACTGGTGGCATCGCGGGTATCGCCCGGCGGGTTGGGGGAAGGTTTTGAGAGGAAGTCGCTGAGGAAACCGACCAATTTATCTCGGTCAGCCTCAATCCAGTCGAGCAGCTGCTGGCGTGCGTCCATAGCCGTCAGGCCTTCTGCGCGCGTGCAAAGTCGGTGAGGCGATGGGCGAGTTGGCTCAAATGCCCCTGGATCTCGGCGAATCTGTCACCGCGACGATAGCTGTCTTCATCCATGTAGATGCCGCGATTGATTTCGATCTGCAGGCTGTGGATGCCGTTTTCGGGATTGCCGTGCTTGCGAACGGATTCCGCACCGATGAAGTGCTCATCTCTGGTAACGTCATAACCGAACCCTTTCAGACACTCGATCACCGCCTCCGCAAACTCGGGCTGAGTGGTGGATCCATTGCGGGTTCCGATGTCAAAATCGGAACGCACCCGCCCGGCATCGGCAACTGCCTTTCCGCCGACGCTCGACATGCTGTGGCAACTCACGTGAAATGCCACACCGTGGCTTTCGCGAAATTCCTTCAGAATTCCTGTCAGTTCGTTGTGATAGGGCCAGTAGTAATTGTCGAGCCGATGGCGCAGGTCAGCAGCGCTGATCGGCGTTTCCTGCAGCACCACATCCCCCTTGCCGCAGACGCGCGGGATCAGTCCCATGCCGCGAAGAGATTTGTCGGAGGGTTCAAGCGGTTCGCTCCACTCGCCCTCGAACCACGCGGGGTCGACGTCAAGCTCGTGCCGATTTGCGTCGATATAGACATTGGGAAACAGTGCATAAAGCCAGGTGGCGCCGTGATCGGGCGCGCCGTTATAGAGTTCTTCCACATACATCGAAACCGAACGTCGCACGGCATCGAACGGGGCTGGCGAGTGAAACTCCTGGGGGTAATTGTTGCCGCTTCTCGGAATATCGAAGACCAGCGGGGCGCCACTCTTCGTCGGTGCGCGCCGGTGCAAGACCTTGGGTCTGTAGATTTCTTCAATTTCTAATATCATGTTTTTATTCATCTTTTCATTTGAGACCAGGTGGCAGTGGGATATCGCCTGAGGTTTCGTGCAGCCGGTGCCAGGCGGCGACGGTCGCCTCCTGGGCTTCGGCGATTACCGCATTCTCATCCATGGTCAGGACTTCGCGGTCGCGCATCAGAAATCGGCCATCGACCATGACGGACTCAACGGCACTGGGGTTGCCGTAGTGGACGATGCTGGAGACGAGATTGATGATCGGGCGCAGGTGTGCCTGATTGAGGTCGAGAATTGTCAGATCTGCTTTTTTTTCATCTTCAAGCGAACCAAGGTCTGCCTCCCGGCCGAGCGCGCGTGCTGCGTTCCGCGTTGCCGCGTCGAGTGTTGCTTCAGGAGAGGGAACAACCCCACCTTCGGTTTCCCGACCCTTGCCGCCGCGATGGATGATCGAGCCGATCTTTAGTGTCTGGAGCATATCCTCGGTCATGTTGTCAGTGCCCAGCACAATATTGACTCCCGCATCCAGGATGCGTCCGATGCGCACCGGATGTGGTCCGCGGCGTGAACTGTTGGCAGGGCAATGGGCCATGTGGACGCCATGCTCTGCTAGGAGATCGATGTCGGAATCGGTGCAGTACGTCCAGTGCGCCGCGACCACATCTGAGCCAAGCCAATCATTGTCGTGGAGATATTCCGCCGGTGTGCGGTCATAGGCGGTGCGTATCTGCTTAACCTCACCTGGGCTTTGGGCCAGGTGCACGGTGCGGGTGAGGCTGTGTTTCTGTGCCAACTCGTTCAATTGACCGAGCATCCAGGGCGAACAGACGTCCGGTGCGTGAGCTGCCATCTGGCATTGAACGCGGCCGTCTTCTGTGTTGTGGAATTGCTCGACCATGGTGGCGATGCGCTCCAGAAACTCCTCACCGAAGGCGCGGTCATGTTCGTAAATTCCGTGACGGATTTTCAACGTCAGGGCGTCGGCACCGTTCTCGCTCAGCCACAATCGCATACCCGTCTCAACCATGCCTTGGGCATAGCCTGTGATGAAGCGGAACGGTTCCACCAGTGTCGTCGTGCCGCAGTGGATCGCCTCCAGGCAAGCCAGTCGCGCCAGTGCGCGGCGTTCGCCATCGGTCATGGCAAAACTGATCGGCGTCATGTAACCAAAAATGGCATCCCCCGACATGTCCTCAACGGTGCCGCGCAGCACCAGCAGAACTGCATGGGTGTGGGAGTTGATCAGCCCCGGCATCACTGCCTTGCCGGAAGCATCCATGGTCTCCATTTCAGGAAAGCGGTTGCGGAGATCTTTGCTCGAACCGACCGCGGCGATGCGGTCGCCCTGAACTGCGACAGCGCCATCATTGATGATTTCGTGGGCTGAATTGAGAGTGAGGACGGTTCCGCCTGTAATCAGCAGGCTGTCCTGTTTGTCCCCATTGGCCATATTCCACCTTTTCGGTTTTTCTTGTTTGAAATTATGGACTAAGCGCGGAGGGTGAGTCCATCTCTCTTGTCTCTCCCCACAAGGCCAGCAGATAGAAAAAGCCCGATAGCACCGTAAATCCAATGACGACGGCTATGGTCGGCCAAATGGTGCCATTCTGAATCATACCAACCGCCTGTGCGGTGAGGGCAGCGATCATCCACTGCCCAAATCCCATAAAGCCAGCGGCACTGCCGGCCAGCTTCGGGTTGATACCGATCGCGCCGGATGTTGCGCCCGGTTGGCTCATGCCATGTCCGAGAGCGATCAGACCCATGGGCAGGAATAGCGCTAATGGAACGGGCGTCAGGGCGACATTCCATACAATCATCACGGGGCAGGCAATCATTGCCAGCCCTACCCCGATAACAATCAGACGATGGATATCCCATCTGTGGGCGAACCGCGCAGTGACCAGATTTCCGATCATGTAGCCCAACGACAGGAACGGGAAATAGAGACCGTAAGCCGTCGTCGGCTGGTTCAGCACATCAACCATGATGAACGGCAGACCGGTCAACATCGCGTACCATGCCGACAGCGTACAGGTGCCGTGACCGGCATAACCCACAAACGCCGGAGATCGTAGCAGCTGGAGACCACGCCTTAACGTCGTGAAGACGTTGTCGGCGGCGCCCTTTGGGCGGGTTTCAGGAAGCCACACAAAGGCAATGGTGAAGACGACCAGACCAAGTGCCGAGGTAATCCAGAAATTTGCACGCCATCCGATGGTGACATCGATCCAGCCGCCCAGAATGGGGGTCGCGGATCCGGCCAGCGCTGTCATCATCGTGACGAAGCCAATGACCCCGGCAGCCCGACCGCGCCCGTGCAGATCGCGGGCGATCACGCGAGCAAACATCAGGCCGGCGCAACCACCGACCGCTTGTAAGGCGCGTCCTGCTGCAAGAATCTCAATGTTCTCCGCAGTCGCACAGATGACCGGCGCAATAGTATAGATTGCGAGGCCCGCCAAGATGACCCGCCGCCTGCCAAACCGGTCTGCAAGTGGTCCGTATCCCAACTGTGCAAAAGCAACTGCGCCCACATAGAGGCTGACCGTAAGCTGCACCGCGGCGTGGCTTGCGCCAAACTCGGTGATCAGACCTGGCATGGATGGCAGGAAGATCTGAAAAGCAAACGGACTGACGACGCCAAGCGTGATCAAGATGAAGGTCAGACCAGACCCCGAAATGCTCTCTTTTTTGCTTATTTCGGCCCGATACATAGTGCCAAGAATTCCGTCCTGCGGTAGACTGACAGTGTGCCACGCAACAGGACAAAAAGAAGGTGAAATCAACATGAAACTCGAACGTTTTCGCAAGTTTAACACCCGAGACGTCTATCCCGGTGGCACGCTCGACAACGACATGTGCATGACCGTTAAGGCCGGCAACAGAATCTTCCTGCGGGGCCAGACTGGCCTTGATCTTGATCAGAAAATGGTTGACCCAAATGACGCGGCCGCACAGGCCGATCAGGCTATGAAAAACGCCAAAATTCTGCTGGAGGAAGCAGGGTCGAGCCTTGATCACGTCTGCAAGGTGACCACCTATTTGACCGACCCGGCGTACCGCACCGGTGTCTACAATTCCGTTGGCGAGCACCTGAGAGGCAACCCGACAGTCGCCACCGGCCTCATCGTCAAGGGTTTGGCAATGCCTGAGATGAAGGTCGAAATCGATCTCGAAGCTGCTATCCCGGGTGAGGGCGGGCACAAAAAGTTCCGCTTGTTAAATACCCGCGATTGGTTCGGGCAGTCATCGATCAATCGTGACTCCTGCATGGTCATCAACACCGGCGATGAGATTTACCTGCGCGGTCAGACCGGCTGCGAGTTGGATGGCTCAAAAATGTATGGTCTGGGCTACACGCCAGAGGACGCAGCGGCGCAGGCCGAACAGTCCATGAAGAATGCCCGTGAGTTGCTGGAAGAAGCGGGGTCAAGCTTTGACGACGTCTGCAAGACGCGGATCTACATTGCCGACCGAGCCTATCGCGAGCCCATCTATAACGTTATCGGCAAACACTTCGGCGATACCCACCCGTGCTCCACCGGGCTGATCATGCGGGAGTTCGCGCGGCCCGAAATCCTGTTTGAGATTGACATGGCAGTCACTCTCTCCAAGGGGACGCCGCATGAGCGTTTCCGCAAGTTTCATACTGACGATGCTTACAAGGACGGCCAAAAATTAGGCAGCCGGTTTTGCAAGGCCGTGCGTGCGGGAGACCGCGTCTATTTACGCGGGCAGACCGGGACCAGCCTTGATGGTGAGTTTGTGGGTAGCGGCGATGCTGGCGCCCAGGCCGATCAGGCAATGAAGAACATAACGACATTGCTTGAGGAAGCCGGCGCGTCGCTCGACGATATTTGCAAGGTTTCGATCTATATTCTCCGCCGAGCGCATCGCGAGGCGGTCTACCAGGCGGTCGGCAAACATCTCAAGGGTGTACACCCTTGCGGCACCGGCCTCATCGTTGACGGGTTCGCCAACCCGCGCATTCTGGTTGAGATTGATGTGGACGCAGTGATCCAGAGTTAAACTTTCAACTTGGCGAAGCGGCGGTGCCGGTGACCTTGCCGTCGCGGGCAACGACGCGGCCACCTTTAAGAACAACACCTCGGCGGGGTCGTTGAGCGACTGCCTCGCCGGGTGTTTCCGCCTCGACCGTGAATAAATCGGCGCGATCTCCAACGGCAATTCCATGCCCTTCCAGGCCGAGCACCCGGCCGCCGGCGCCGCTGGCGCAATCAAGGGCGATTTCAAGGTCCTCGTCGGTGCGGTAACCAGACCGCCAGGCCAGCAGCATGGCACGCTCGAGCATGTCGCCATTGCCGAACGGCGACCAGGTGTCACGAATATTGTCGTTTCCCGCAATTACCTCTACACCGCGTTCCCGCAGCGCCTTGACCGGCGGCAGGGGAGACGCCGCACCGCCATGGGTTGCCAGTGAGACACCGGCCGCCGCCATGGCGTTTGCAGTACGGGCAAAGTCATCGGCGGATGCGGCCCCGAGGCAGAATCCGTGGCTGACCGTAACTCTGCCACCGAGACCCGAGGCGCGGGTGCGATCGCACAGGGCATTTATTTCGGCGAGGCCATCCGCGCCTGCGTCATGCAGGTGTATATCGATGCCGGTGTCGTGCTGTTCAGCGATTGCAAATAAAGTATCGAGTTGGCCATCGAGATCGTTGTCAATTGCAATCGGGTCGAGGCCGCCGAGGACGTCAGCACCATCTCCGAGTGCAGCCTCCAATAGGTCGGATGTTCCCGGTGCGCGCATGACGCCGGATTGCGGAAAGGCGACGATTTGCAGATCAACAATCTCCGCAAATTGTTCACGCACTTCCATCAGCCCATGAAGGTGCATGAGCCCATTGTCGGGATCGATATCCACGTGGGTACGAATGGCGGTTGTGCCATGGGCAACGCAGAGCCTTGCGAGATTGGATGCGCGTTCCGCCACCGGCGGCAAGGTGCCGCGCAGCGATTTCTCCGTTTCAATCCGGCTCATGCGCGTGGGGCCGGCAGGATGAGGCATCCATGGCAGTCCGGTGAGCGCCTTGTCGAGATGCATATGCCCATCGACAAGACCCGGGAGCACAAGCATGCCCTGTCCTTCAATAGGTGCGACACGGTCTTCCACAGTGGCGCGTCCTGTCGCGATTTCTGCGATGCGGCCATCCTGCATCACAATGTCTGCGACGCGGCCGTCGGCCAGGCGGACGTCGGCAAGAACGCTTTTGTCGTGAGCCTGTGTCGACGTCATGTTGCTGCCATCCGCAACGGTGGCGCTTTTCGTAGAAGACGCATCAGTTCGCCGACGTCATTGAGCGTTTCGAAGCCTTCGAGGAGATCTCGAACCGCCTTGGCAGCGGCGGGGTCCAAAACCTCGCCAACGCAATCGTCAAACTTGTCCCAGACCTCATTTTGGGTGAGTGGATTCTGTTTCACACCCTTGGCGTGCTGCATGAAGAGGGTCAGCTCGCGACCATCGGTGAGGTGGAGATGTACTCTGGCGGGCTCGCGGCCATTGTCGGCGATGGGCAGTGGTTCGGGTGAGGCCATGGACATGGTGATACGGGGCACCCAGGCTTGTACTGCTGGGTCGGCGATGGCTTCGGGGTCAAAATCGGCCAGTTTGAGCGTGCCTTTCGTGACGGCGAGCGCGATGGAATACTCCATACTGAAGCGGGCTTCCATTTCGCTTTCAGGTTTTGGAAAGCGCAAATTGTCGAAACTGATTTTGTTGACCACGGTATCAACGCGCGCAATGTCGTCCGGTGAAAGGTCGTGTTCCCGCATCAACGAAATGACGCCATCAACGGCGGTATGAACACTGGCGCAGCAGGGGTGAATTTTGACCTTGAGGCCATAGCGCTCGAGCGCTGTCGGTGTGCCAAGATTGCTGGCGACATCTTCGAAACCAGGCGACCCGGATCCTGCGAACAGGTCACGAAATCCCCACGGCGCGTCGAGCGGTTCAGGGGTTGCGGTCACCCCGGCGGCAGAGAGGCGCGCGGCCATGATACCATTCTGTGCGGCGATGCCCGCATGCAGCGGCTTGGCCATGGCGCCGAACTGGAGCTTGGTGCCGCACGCCATGCTGAAGCCCAGGCTGATGGCTCTTTGTACCGCGTCCGCGTCGAGCCCCATCAACCGCGTACATGCCGCGCCGCCGGCCATAGCGCCAATCGTGCTGGTCGAATGCCAGCCTCGTTCATAGTGATCCAGATTCACGCCGTTTCCGATCGCGCAAATCATTTCGAGGCCGGCGATATAGGCATCCAATACGGCTTCGCCGCTCGCCTTCAGTTCCTCTCCCAGCGCCAACAGTGTGGGTAGCAATACGGCTGTCGCATGTCCGGCGCTGGGATGAAAATTGTCGTCAAAATCCAGCGCGTGAGCGGCAGTCCCGTTGACCAGCGCGGCGTATGGTGCGGGCAACCCTTCGCTTTGACCAACGACGCTTACCGGACCGGTTCCAAATTCCGCCACTGCCGTGAAAGTGCGTTGTGGTGCCTCGTCGGGCCCACCGGCCACCATGCAGCCGATGATGTCGATCATTGCATTGCGGGCCAATTCGAGGGCCGCCCCTTTGGCCAATGCCGGGCTCCCGGCTGTCCACTCCGCCAAGGTTCGTGTGATGGTCATTTGTTGCTGCTCCATGCGTGGAAATTGCCCGTCCGATAGTCTAGTATGCGATGCAATAAGCGAAGCTTCGAAACACGAGGCTCAGACGTCCAACGGGAGGGTATTCTGTGACATTTTCTCTGGTCGGCATGTGCCGGCGAACCGGCATGTTTGGTGCTGCTGTCACGACATCCAATATGAATGTCGGCACGCGGTGCCCGTTTGCAAAAGCCGGGGTTGGTGCCGTGCTGACCCAACATCGCACGGACAACAGGCTTGGTCCGAAGGGCATTGCATTGCTGGAGGAAGGCAAGAGCGCACCGGAGGTTATCGAAGCCCTGGTCGCGGACAATCCGACTATCGGCTGGCGTCAGCTTGCTGTCGTGGACCGCAATGGCGAAACGGGTTTCCATCATGGTGATCGCATTGCCTCGATCCACTCTGCTGCCCAGGGTGATGGCTGTTGTGCCATCGGCAATATCATTCGCAACGAAGGCGTCACCCAAAAGATGATCGATGCGTTCAGCCAGTCGTCCGACGCGCATCTGGCAGAGAGACTGCTTCTTGGGCTTGAAGCCGGGCTCAAAGCAGGCGGCGAATTCAAGCAGATCAAGTCTGCGGCATTGCTGGTGGCGCATGAGGAGTCGTTTCCCTATGTCGACCTGCGCGTCGAATTCGACCGTGCGCCTCTGGCTGAACTCCGGTTTTTGTGGGAGGCGTACTTTCCGCAAATGGACCGCTTCGTCACCCAGGTGACCGACCCCGACAGCCTGCCATATCCCGGCTGATGATCCTTGAGCTTGGAGGCCGGTCGAACATGACCGGACACTGTCAGACGACCGCAACATCCTTGCCAGCGTAGCGGATGACAGGACGCATTTTTTCCAGTTTCTTGCGCGGAATGTGGCAATAGAGCCGATGATTGCCATTGAACTCGAGAAGAGGGGGATCTTCCCGTTCGCAGATTTCGCCGACTTTGCGCGGACAGCGTGATGCGAACCGGCAACCAGCTGCGGGATTGACTGGACTGGGTACCGCACCTTCGAGGCGGATAGTCTCTTGCTCAATCGAGGGGTCGGGAATTGAAATCGCTGACAGCAAGGCTTCGGTGTAAGGGTGGTAGGGGGGCGTGAAGACCTCCTCCGGTGTGCCGATCTCGCACAACCGACCCATATACATGACCGCTACCTGATCGGAGAGATATCGCACAACTGAAAGGTCGTGCGAGATAAACATGTAAGCCGTGTCGGAGGTTTTCTGTAGCGTCACCAGCAAGTTGAGAATTGCCGCTTGGACAGACACGTCGAGCGCCGACAACGGTTCATCGCATACAATCAGGTCAGGCTCAGCGGCGAAAGCGCGGGCCACAGCTACCCGCTGCTTTTCTCCGCCTGAAAGTTCGTGCGGGTAGCGATGTACATAAGATGCAGGAAGGTTGACGCTGCGCAGCAATGCGGCAACTCGATCCTCTTGTTCCTCTGCAGGTACCAATTCAAACAGCTGGAGCGGCCGGCGAATGGTCTCGCCGACCGACTTTTGCGGGTTCAAGGTGGCGTCCGGGTTTTGGAAGATAATCTGGATGCGCCGCCTCAGGTTCGGCCCGCGCGCGCGCGCCAGTCCTGCCAAGGCCTTTCCTTCAAACACTTGCTCGCCGGCTGTGGCCGATTGCAGCCCAACCACGGTGCGCCCGAGTGTCGTCTTGCCGCAGCCGCTTTCTCCGACAATCGCCAGTGTTTGCCCGCGCCCGACTTCCAGATCGATATCATCAACGGCATGCACCAATTTAGCCGGCGCGCCGGTTAGGAAATCCTTGAGGCCGCGACGCAGCCGGTAGTAACAACGCAGATCGTCAATATCCAACAGGGAGTCCGAAGTCTCGGCTCCGTTCGCTGATTTTACCCTGCGGGTATGACGGTCAAATTTGAACTCCGGGATATCGCGCCAACGCAGGCAGCGCACGAAATTGCTCATATCGCCGCCTATTGGATCAGCTTCGATAGGTGCCTTTTCGCAGGCCTTGCGGCGTTCACTACAGCGTGGCGCGAATATGCATCCGGTCGGCAGGTCAGCCAGGTTTGGCAGTCGTCCCTCAATGGCGCTGAGGGGGCGATCGTTCTTCGACAGATCAAGCCTTGGGATGCAGGTTAGCAAGCTTCGGGTATAGGGATGGGCAGGCTTTGAGAACACCCGCGACACCGGGCCTTCCTCAAGGATCTCGCCGGCATACATGACCGCCACGCGTTGGCAGAATCGCGCAACCACACCAAGGTTATGCGTGATGTAGAGAATGGCCGATCCATGAGTCTCCTGCAAATTGGCCACAAGGTCGAGGATATGGGCTTCGGTGGTCACGTCGAGCCCTGTTGTTGGCTCATCCATGATAAGCAGTTCCGGATTGCAGGCGAATGCCATGGCAATGAGCACCCGTTGCTGCTGCCCACCCGACAGCTCGTGCGGATAGCGGAGGAATACTCCGCGAGGGTCAGGCAATTTGACTTCTTCAAGCAGGTCGAGCACGCGCTCGCGAGTTTCACGCGTTGATGAATCGGTGTGCTCGCTTATTACCTCGGCAATCTGGTCGCCGACCCGGAAAGCCGGATTGAGCGCTGTTTGCGGGTCCTGATAGACCATCGCGATGCGCGACCCCTGTATGTGGCGCAATTCCTGAGGATTGAGGGCGAGGAGGTCGGTTTCTCCGAAATCAATTGACCCCTGCATGATGCGTCCGGCGGCATCCAGCCCGCGCATGGCTGAGAATGCAACTGAACTCTTGCCGGAACCGCTTTCACCGACCAATGCGAGGGTCTCACCGGCGCGCACCGTCAGATTGACGCCCCGCACAGCTTTGACCTCCTGGCCACGGGCAAAATAGGAGACATACAGATCTTGGATGGTCAGGACCGGCTTGCCGGGCGTTGAAGCCACAACCGCCGATGCAGCAGCTCTACTCATCGGCCGTCTTTCTGGCAGCCAACCATTCCCGCATGCCGTCGCCCAGCAAGTTAACGCCGATAATCAGGCTAACGATTGCGGCCGCAGGCGCGAATACGACCCAAGGTGCGCTCACCATGAAGGCCCGCTCTTTCGCGATCATCAGGCCCCAATCTGGTGCTGGCGGCTGTGCGCCGAGACCGAGGTAGCTAAGGGATACGACCAGCAACACAGCATAGCTGAGGCGGATGCAGGTCTCGACAATGATCGGTGGCCACACGTTGGGCAGTATCTCGCGGAAAATAATGAAGCTGTTGCTTTCGCCGCGGACTTCGGCTGCCTCGACGAATTGCACATGGCGGAGTCCGAGCGTGGCGCTGCGCACTACCCGCGCAACTTTTGGCGTGAATACGATGCCGATGCTCAGCACCGCGTTGATCTCATTTGAACCCAGAGCTGCGACAACCAGCATGGCCAGCAGAAGCCCGGGGAAAGACATCGCGATGTCCGTGAGCCGCATCAGGATTTCGTCGATCCAGCCGCCGATGTAGCCGCTAAACAGTCCGATCAAAAGACCGGCCGCGACACCGATGAGCGTGCCGGTGCCGGCCATAAACACAGTCAGGCGGGTTCCTGCGACGACGCGGCTGAATATGTCGCGGCCATACCGATCGGTGCCCAACCAGAAGTCCTCTGACGGAGGTGCCAGGCGCGTGCCAAAGTGAAACTTGTCGAACGGGTAGGGGGTAATATGGGGGCCGATAAGTGCGAGGACCATGAACAGGCCTACGACCACACCTCCGATAATCAGGCTTATCGGTACGCGACGTGGCGGCGTCACTGCGCTGTTGATCTCAATCTCGTCGGCACTGTGAATCGTCGTATCAGACATGAGCGATTGAGCCTTTCATCACGTGTACCTGATGCGCGGATCAAGCAAGGCGTAGCCGACGTCGGCCAGCGCGTTGGCAATGCAATAGCCCGCGGCAACGAACAACATACTGGCTTGCAGGAGTGGGGTATCGCGCTGCTCAATGGCAAACAGCACCAGGCTGCCAAGCCCGGGATAACTGAACACCTGTTCCACCAGAACGACGCCACCCAGCATCCAGCCGACATTAAATGCAATTACGGTCAAGGTCGGCAGCATCGCGTTACGCAAGGCATGCTTGTAGAGCACTAGGGTTTTCGGCAGACCTTTCAGGCGGGCAGTGCGCACATAGGGCGTTTTCAGAACCTCAATCATCGAGGAGCGCGTGATGCGGGTGATATGGGCCAGAGATTCCAGCGTCAGCACCGCGACAGGCAGCGCCAGCACATAGGCCCAGTGAAAGAAACCGCTCCCCTCGGACAGTGAACTGGTTGACGGAAACCAGTTTAGCCAGGCGGCAAATATCAGGATGAATAGCGAGCCGGAAACGAACGCTGGCACCGAAACCCCGGTCAGGGTGATCACGGTGATTGCGGTATCAATGATGCCGTTGGGGCGCACCGCAGCAATAACGCCCAGGATCAGGCTCAGTATGACTGAAAGGAGGAGAGCCGGGATGGCGAGGCGAAGCGAAAAGCCAAGGCGTTCCATCAAGATTGGACCGATGGGCGCATCCATTGCGAGGCTGCGGCCGAGATCGCCATGCAGTATGCCCCACAGCCAACCGAAATATTGCTCATACCAGGGACGGTCGAGGCCCATTTTTGCGCGCAGTATGTCATGCGCACCGCCTTCACTCTCTACCCAGGCCTCGAGAATCTGGTCCGCGGCATCACCGGGCAAAATTTGGACAATGATGAATATCATCGCCGAGATGCCGAGAAGCGTCAGGGCGAGCAAACCCGTGCGGCGGATGAGGTACTTCAGCATAACCGATCAGCCCCGTCGGTGACGTCGGTCGGGGCGGACCGCTTCGGGCCCGCCCCAACCGAGAATGTCGGTCTTCTAGCGCTCGACCCACGTTTCGCGCAGATCGACATACTGCACGGGGATGAGCTTGTAGTTCTTGACCTCTTTGCGGACGGCCGAAACATAGTTTTTGAAATAAGCGACCACATCCGGACCCTCGTTGTAGAGGATTTCCTGAACTTTGTCGTAGAGCGGCTTGCGGTCTTCAAATTTCGTCAGCGACTTGGCTTGATCCAGGAGCTTGTCAACTTCCGGATTTGAATAGCCGGTATAGTTCCAGTTGCTCTTGGTGAAGTAGAACGGCGTCAGGCTTTCGTCGATGGTTGGACGCCCGAACCAGTTGTTGTGCGACGTCGCGAACGGCTTCGGTTTCGGGATGATGTCTTTGTAAAGACGCGCGATCTCGACGCTTTCAATCTTCGTGCGGAAGCCCGACTCGGCCAGCACCTGCTGAGCCACGACGGCGGCGGGCTCAAGGCCTGGACGCTGGGTCGAGGTGTAGAGCGTGATATCTACGCCGTTAGGATATCCGGCCTCGGCCAACAGTTTCTTGGCCTTGGCGACGTCCTTTTTCCGTTGCGGCAAAGCCTTATTGTAGTACGGGTTCGATGGGCTGACAGGCGTGTCGTTTCCGAGTACGCCAAGGCCGCCGGTGGCTGCTTCCATCATGGCTTTTCGGTCAACGGCGTAGCGTAGTGCCTGACGCACACGAACATCGTTGAAGGGCTTTTCATTGACCCACATGATCAGCGGCTGGAAGGACGGTGCCGAGACGATCTTGACCTCGACATTGGGGTCCTTTTTCAGTTCGCCGATGATTTCAGACGGGGCGAAATACATGATGTCGATTTCACCCGTTTTCAATGCTGAAACCTGCGCTGCATATTCCTTGATGTAGATCTGGTGAACTTCGTCGAGATAGGGCAGTCCCTTCTCGAAATAGTTCGGATTGCGCACCAGTATTGCTTTATTGCCGGGGACGTATTCTTTCAGGATGAACGGACCACTGCCGATTGGCTTGTTGGCGATGTCATCCACGTTTTCCTTGGCGATAATGCGCGAAAACGTATTGCCCAGTTGCAAGGCCAGATCGGCATAGGGGCCTTTCAGCTTGAACACCACCGTGTGGTCGTCCTTGGCAATGACCTCCTTGATCGGTCCAAGTGCCTTGGCGCCCTTGCTGGCAGTTTTCGGGTCAAGGATGCGGTCAATCGAGAATTTCACATCTGAAGCGACAACCGGACGTCCGTTGGAAAACTTGGCGTCCTTGCGCAAATGAAATGTCCACTCGCTGCCGTCTGCGTTGGTTTCCCATTTATGAGCGAGTTGCGGTTCCGGCTTCAACTCATGGCTGATCCGGGTCAGATTGCTAAAGATCAAGGCAGTCAACATATAGCCATCGCCCGTCCGCGTCCGTGCCGGGTCGAGGCCCGGTTTCACGCTTGGTGTCGCGAACTTAAGCACGCCGCCCCGCTTTTGGGCATCTGCCGATCCAAAGCTCACGGCAAGCACCAGTATGGCGGCTAAAATCGTGCCAACTTTTTTGTACATTTCTTCTCTCCTGTTCTTCGCCCTCCCTTTGAAGCGGGCGTGGTGTGCTGGGCATACCTCGGGCATTTTTACCTTCTGTTTTGATTGTCAGACGGCGATATTGGGTTCAAACAATCATAAGGTCGAATAAATTATGCCAAGAGCCGTATAACCAGTGCTTATTTGCACGGTATGTGCTTCCCGCTGTCATGGCCCGTGTCTCCAGTTTTCAGTCACTGATGACATTCCGGCGGGTCGATTCAACGCCTGTTTTCTTGTTCCGACAAAATCATAGTCTGTCAGAATTGCGGGTGAAGCAAATACACAGCCTATAACCTCCGATAATACGACCAGTGAAATTCGTTATTCGACACTGGAACCAGAGTCCGTGGATAACAGATCGATGACCCGCATTTCATCAGATCATGTCGACGGAGTTGGCTTAACTGCGTTTCTCTCGGAACTCGTCAGAGCACCTTCGGTCAATCCACCTGGCAATGAAGGACCGGTGGCGCAGTTGATGGCAACCAAGCTTGGGTCACTTGGTTTTGAAACAACCATCGTCGAAGCAGCACCCGCTCGCCCAAGCGTTATTGGTCGTCTGCCGGGGGCCGGCGACGGGCCAACACTGATGTTCAACGGCCACATGGACGTTCAACCACCGGGAAATCACTGGTCTCGCGATCCCTTCGCCGCAATTGTCGAAGGCCGCAGGCTCTACGGCCAGGGGTCCATGGACATGAAGGCGGGTCTGACAGCAATCGTATTTGCAGTCGATACACTGCAGCGCGCCGATCACCGTCTCGCCGGAGATGTGGTTGTCACAGCAGTTGCCGATGAAGTCTGCGGCGGACACTTGGGTACCGGCTATCTGGTTGCGGAGGGGCTGGTGCATGCGGACATGGCGGTGGTTTGTGAGCCCACGGGGGATACGGTTCGTGTCGCCCATCGCGGCGCTCTCTGGCTTGAGATAACCGTGTCAGGGAAATCCGCACACGGTGGCAGGCCGTGGCTCGGCGTCAATGCAGTATCGAAGGCAGCGCGTATCATCGCTGCCTTCGAGGATGAACTCCTCCCCAGTCTACAGGACCGTACTCATCCCCTGTTGCCCGCACCTACCATCAACATTGGGGGATTGATGGGTGGTACCAAGTTCAATCTTGTCGCTGACCTTGCCGTGATACAGCTCGATCGCCGCCTGGTGCCAGGCGAGGATGTGGACGCAGCGGAATCCGAAATCGCCGAACTTTGCGCAGCATTGATTGCGGCTGATAGCGAAGACTGGTCGGTTGAGGTCAAACGGGTCATGCATGTGACACCCGGTGAGATCGACCCCGAAGCGCCTATTGTCAAGGCCTGCCGGGCGGCCCATCGTACTGTCACCGGGGAAGATGCCGCGATCGGCTCGACCGCCGGTTTTGAAGATGCCCACTTCCTGCTCGATGCCGGCATTCCCACAGCCATGTATGGGCCTTACCGTCGCACTGCTGCAAACGAAGATCCGCATTTCACGGTTTCGGGCATGGCTGACGAGTCTGTCGATCTCGACGATGTGGCTCGCGCTGCGCGTATCTATGCTCAATTGATGATCGACCTGCTGGGAGTATCGCCATGAGTTACACGACCACCTGGGAAGAAATTAAAAGCCACTACAGGGTCAAGGATCGCACCTTCCCCATGCTGGAGGAGGATATGCCGACCTTCATGGGCGTGCCGCACGCACAAACGGCGGAGGACCTCGCAGGTGCCGATGTCGTTATCATCGGTGCGCCCTATGTTGCCGGCGCCAAGGGCAAGTATGCCGGTGTCGACAAGTCGGAATGGGTGCTGGCACCGAAGCGGGTACGGCAGCAGTCGATCCGCTACCCATCGGGTTATGTGCAGGACTTTGATCTCGATATCTTCGAACATCTCAAGGTGGTTGATTTCGGAGATGCCGAAATCCCACCGGAGGTAAATCTGGATCCGACGGCGGATAATATCCTCAAGGCGCAGGCAGCGGTCGAGGCCAAGGTCGGTGCGGTGCTCGACGCCGGTGCAATCCCCGTCGTTGTCGGCCAGAACTCGCCCTGTGGTTCTTATGCCATCGCCAAGCCGATTGCCGAACGCGCGGCAGGCAAGGTCGGCATGATCAGTCTCGACACCCATTGGGATGCCAAACCTATCGACTGGCTGACCAAGGATCCGCGTATTGCCGGCAGCGGCAACTGGAAAGCAAAGACATACGAATTTCACAATAACTTTTCGATCCCCAATCTGGTGGATATCGGCGAGCGCGGGATGCTGGAATCAAAAGAGATCGTTCGCCATTTCCTAGAGCGCGGCGCCCGGTTTATCCCTATGTGGGAGGTGCGAAGGACGCTTGGCATCGACGGCCTGTGCCGCGAATTGCGACACGCTTACGAGGGTACCGACGCCGTCTATGTTCACTTCGACATGGATGTGATCGGGGGTGCCGGACCAGCACCCGGCGATATTCTGGGCGATCTCGCGGAGCCTATCGGCATGAGCGACTTTGAGGTCATTTGCGTCGCACACGAGATCGGTCTGCGCGGCCTGACCGGCATGTCCTTCATTTGCATCCCGCCGGGTTCGGCTGTCGTCTATCGCATGATCGTCTATATCATCGCCTACCTCATGGTGGGCCTCATTCAAGGCCGTAAGGCCGCCGTAACGGAGGGTCAGTCCCATTAGCAGCAAGGACGATGTATTTCTTGAAGAGGCGCGGCTCGGGCCACGTTCGCAGGCACTGATCGATTGCGAGGAAATTCCGCATATCCCCCCAATGGTGCGGCGATTTCGCGAATATGTGCTGGTTGACCTAGCGCACGCGGTGATGCTGAGCGAAACTGGCATTCTTACGCCCGAGCGCGGCGCCAAGCTGCTTGGCGGCCTGCTTGAAATCCACGACAGCAAGGGTGAGGGGTTTCCCTGGCTACCGCAGGCAGGCTCTTTCCTGGTGCAGGTTGAGCATTACCTTGGTGAGCGGATCGGCGAGGACATTGCCGGACGTCTGCAGACCGGCCGCAGCCGAAACGACCAGTATGCTGCCGCCGACCGCATTTACCTGAGAGACCTGCTGCTCGCGGTAGCCGACGAGGTGACGCGCCTGCAGAGTGCCGTTCTCGATCAGGTGGAACGTCATGCTGCGACGCTGATGCCGGGATATACCCACCTGCAGCATGCTCAACCCACTTCTTTCGGTCATCACCTGATGCGCTATGGCGCGGCGTTTGACCGCGATTTGGCGCGGTTGGGAGATACCTATGGCCGCGCCAATCTTTCCAGCCTTGGTGGTGCGGCCATGGCCGGCACATCGTGGCCGGTCGATCGCCGCCGCACCGCTGAGCTCCTCGGCCACGACGACATCGTGGTCAATTCCTCAGACGCTGGCCTCTTTGCCCGCGACTATATTGAGGAGACCGTTGCTACACTCTCGGTAGTGATGTCGAATCTGGGGCGCCTCGCGGGCGACTTGTATGTCTGGCATTCTTGGGAATTCGGGTATGTCGAGGTTGCAGATGGCTTGGCGGGCACCTCCAGCATTATGCCGCAGAAGAAAAACCCGCATGCACTAGAGCGTATCAAGTCGCTTGCAGGGCAGGCGGTGGGCTGGTTCCCTGGGGTCATGGCCTGCCAGCATGGTGTTGTGTCCACGGACCTGGACCTCTGCTTTGCCGATGACCTGCTGCTGGGCATCGGCGATGCCACCCTGCAGGCGCTTCGGCTCGGCGGTGAAACGGTAGCGACGCTCACCGTACATGAGGATCGAATGGCCAATGCGGCCGGTGCATTCTGGAGCACTACGAGCCATCTTGCCGATGAGTTGGTGCGCCGCTACGACCTGCCATTCCGCTCTGCCCATCATGTGGTCGGCCGCTTCGTGCGCGACAGTATCGCCGCGGGGCTCACTCCCGCCGACGTGCGGGCTGAAGATTTGGCCAGAGCCGGGCGCGAAATGGCCGATACGGTCATTGATTTGCAGGTGGATGAGCTGCGCGACATCATGGACGCCAGCGCCTTCCTGAAAAGCCGTGTCACAACGGGCAGCGTCCACCCGGATGAAACCCGCGCTCATTGCGCTCACCTCGTTGAGGTTCTGGACGAACGCCGAGTGGAATGGAAAGCCCGCCGGGATCAGGTTGAGAGTGCGGAAAAGGCTCTGCTGCAACGTGCGCGCGAACTGGCTGCCGGGTGATGGTCGAAGTGGTTCCCCATGGATAAGAGAAGTCACGATACGCTGAGCATCGAGCAAAGCCCTAGTGTCGCCATGTCGAAATTTGTCGCTGGCCTCGATCTGGACCGAGTGCCGGAGGACGTGGTTGCCTATGCGCGGGTGTTGACGCTCGATCTTTTGGGGGCCGCGCTTGCCGGCGTTGATACAGCAGAGACCCAAGCCATGTTGTCCGCAGCCGAAGGCTTTGCACCAACACAGGGGCCGTGTGCAATCTGGGGTACGGCGCACACGACCACGGCGGCCGCCGCAGCGCTCGTTAACGGCGTCATCGCCCATGCTCAGGAATTGGATGACTTTGGTGGCGCTGATCATTCGGGTGCCGTTGTCATTCCGGCCGTACTGGCTGTCGCTGAATCTGAAGGAACCAAAGACGGTGGCCGTGTTCTGGAGGCCATCATTGCTGGCTATGACGTCGCCTTGCGGGTGCTGGAGGGTGCGGGCGGTTACCGTGCCCACAATGTCGGCGGCGGCTGGCACTCCACCGGCACTTGCGGCAGTTTTGGTGCCGCCGCTGCCGCCGCTCGGATGCTCCGCTTGGATGCCGAGAAGACGGCCTGGGCGCTCGGCATTGCCGGCAGTTTTACCGGAGGCATCTGGGCCTTTCTCGCGGATGGTTCCATGAGCAAGCGCTATCACACTGGTCGTGCTGCCGAGATCGGCGTGACCGCAGCATATATGGCGCGGGCGGGTTTCACGGGACCCACACGCGTGCTCGATGCGGAGTATGGAGGATTTCTCGCAGCCTATTGCGACGAGAGGGCGCAACCGGAAGCTTTCACCGAAGGTCTCGGCCGGGAATACCGGATCATGAAGAGTGGCATCAAGCCCTACGCGGCCTGCCGCGGTCTGCACGCCGCGCTGGATGTCGTGCTGCGGTTCAGGGCTGAACACGGCCTGACGGCCGACGACATCAAGAGCATCAACCTGCGTTGCAGCGAGGCGAACAAGCTCTCCATCGGTGATCCGGATCCGCAGACCCGCCTGGCGGCGCAGATGAGCCTGCCGTATGGCGTGGCTGTGGGGCTGGTCACTGGGCGCGCTTCGCTGGCTGAATTCGAGGAGCGCTGGGTCAATGATGCCACTGTGCGCAAGCTTATGAGTCGCGTTACCATGACCGTCGATCCCGATCAGGATGAGAATGCGGAACCGGTGGTCGAAGTCATCACCACCGATGGTATGCGGTTGAGAGGCCATGAGCCGGTTGGTCTCGGTGACCCACGCAATCCGTTGACGACACAACAAGTGGTCGCGAAGTATCGGGACCTGGCGCCGCGAGCGCTGTCGGCGGACGCGGTCGAAACTCTGGAAGCGGCAGTATTCGATTTGCCGGCACCTGATAGCCTGAACAGGCTCCTGGCGTCCCTGCGCCGATCCGATTGAACAAAGAAAGGCTACCCCTTGGACAGTCAACGGTTGCTCGACTCCATCGACGCCACCGAAGCCCTCGAATTTCTCGCCAAAATGATACGGTTCAAGAGTTACAGCGGCGAACCCGGCGAGAGCGAGCTGGCGCGGTTCATGGTTGAGCACATGCAGGCCCTGGGACTGACCGCGGAATTGCAGCCAGTCGAGGCGGAGCGTTTCAACGCCATCGGCACCCTCAAGGGAACTGGCGGTGGCCAAAGCCTGTTGTTTAACGGCCATATGGATACCAACCCGGTGACTGAGGGTTGGACCGTTGATCCCTGGGGCGGGCTCTATGATGAAGAGTTCATCTACGGTATCGGCGTTTCCAACATGAAGGCGGGGGACGCTGCTGCGTTCATGGCTGTGAAAGTCCTGGTGGACGCGGGTATCGCTCTAAAGGGCGACGTGGTGCTCGAGTATGTTGTCGGTGAGTTGCAGGGCGGTGTCGGTACCGTCAAGGCGATTGATGCAGGTATTCGCGCTGATTGCTTTATCAACATGGAACCGACCGATCTCAACGGCCTGACGCTGCATGCCGGCAGTTTCAACGTGGAGATTGAACTCACTGGCATCACCCGCCATGTCTCGAAACGCGAGGAGGCAGTCGACGCTGTTGCCGCGGCGGCTGCACTGGTGCCGCGTTTCAATGCCATGAGTTTTTCCGGCGCGGCCAACCAGGACCACGCCGCCGTCAACCGCGCCAATATTGGCGTAATTCGAGGTTCCCTTTCTCCTGAATTTCATGACTGGCGCCCGCCACAAATTGCCGATTTCACACGTCTTGCGGGCACCGTCCGTTATGGACCCAGTCAGTCGGAAGAAAGTGTGCTGGCAGATATTCGCGTCTTGCTGGATGAATTGGTGGCCGATTTCCCGGGACTGCAGACGACTGTCGTGAAGCAACACGCCGGCAAACGGCCTTCAATGTTGCCGTTCGAAGTTGAGCCCGACGCCCCCATCGTCAAGGCCGTGGGCCGCGCCTTCCACCAGGTTCGCGGCGTCGATCAGAAACAAGGCCCGGTGCGACCATGTTGCTTCTACGGCACTGATGCGGCGCATTTGAAACACCGGGCCGGAATGTCCGGCATCGTTTGTGGCCCAGGTGGACGCTACAACACGATGCCCGATGAGCGGGTCGACATCCCTGATTACCTTGACATGATCCGCGTCTACCTGCTGGCCATTCTTGATATTTGCGAGACCGAATAGTGCTTTTTCCTCAAGAAGAATATGAAGAACGTCTTGTGCGGCTGCGTGTCCTCATGGCCGAACGCAATGCGACAATCGTCATCGTGGACGAGGCCGAGATGTTGCACTATTTCACCGGCTTTGCGATTTCCGAGAATCTGTACCGGGCAGCGGTGATCACCCGCGCGGGCCCTCCGACGATGATCGTCCGAAAACTCGACGAGCAGCCGTTCCTTAAGGCTGCCTGGTTCGACAACCGGCGAACCTTTGATGATCTGGAAGACCCGGTCGCGGTCATGTCTGAACTCATCGAGCATTTGGGTGGCGCTGAGGCGCGCGTCGGTCTCGACATGAATTCCTATTGCATGCCGGCACAACGTTTCCATCAGCTTTGCGCTCTGTTGCCGGAGGTCGCGTTCGTCGATTTCAGCGCTGCCTTTCGCCCCATGCGCCTGATCAAATCACCGCGTGAGGTTGAGGTGATGCGCAAAGCTGCGAGCATTGCGGACGAAACCATGTGCCGCGCCATCGCCTCCGCCAAATCTGGTGCCTCTTCGCGCACTGCTGCTGCAGTCGCTTCTTCATCTTTCATAGAATTGGGTGCCGATTTCGGACGAACCGGCCCGATTACTGTTGGTAAGGGCTGGAACTTCATGCATGGCAAACTGTCAGATGATCCGCTTGAACCCGGTGATGTGTTGCACCTGGAGCTGGTGCCGAAGGTTAGTGGGTATTGCGCGCGCTTGATGCGGCCGGCGGTGATGGATGAGCCATCTGCGAAGTTGTTCGATGCGGCCACCGCGTTGATCGAGGTTCAGGATCGCCAGATTGCCGCAATGGTTCCAGGAGCGGTCGCAAGCGAAGTCGACGCCATCATGCGCCAGGGCGCTCTCGATGCGGGCCTGCGCCAGACCTACGTTAACAATACAGGTTACACGCTTGGCTATTATTTCGAGCAAGCGCCACGTACCAGCGATTTCACACGACTGTTTACGCCTGAAGCCGATTGGCAGCTTGAGAAGGGTATGGCCTTCCATATGTACACATCCGCCGATGCCGGCATCGCATTTAGCGAGACGGTATTGGTGGGTGAAGAAGGCCCGGAGCGCCTGACCACGACGACGCGGAAACTGTTTCAGTGCGGAGAAGGGGCATGATCGCGGATATCGTTGAAAAGGTTAGGGGAGACGAGCACCTCATGCGGGATTTTGCCGCCATCTGCGATAGCGGTGGGCGTTTGGCCGGTACCGAGAGCGAAGGCGCGGCGCGGGAATATCTCAGCACACGTCTTGAGGAGGTGACAGGTGTCGCGCCGACACGCGCGGCCTTCGACTATTCAGGCTGGTCGCGCGGAGAGGCCAGGCTTGAGCGGCTTGATGGCATGGGTGGAGCGCTCCCCTGCGTTTCGCTCGTGCGATCTCCGGCAACACCAACCGGGGGCATGGAGGCCGAATTCATTGATCTGGGTCGGGGCACCGAAGAGGACTTCGTGGCCCGGGCGGCCGATGTTGAGGGAAAGATCGTTCTGGTGCGCCATGAATACATGTTCGCGACCGATACAGTGCATCGTCGCCGCAAGTATCAATGGGCCATGGATCACGGAGCTGTCGGGTTCCTGATTGCTTGCCATCTGCCGGGAGTGGGGCCGGTAACCGGGTCGTCCGGGGCGACGCCGGAGCGTGGGATCCCGGCCGCCGGCATCAGCGCGGAGACGGCTCAAATTCTGACAGAAGGCGGCCCTGTCAAGATCCGGATGACCATTGAAGCGGAGGAGAAGCCAAGTCAAACGGCCAACCTGATCCTCGACCTTCCAGGTGCGGAGCCTGAATGGGTCGTGCTCTCAGCCCATATCGACGGACATCATCTGGCTGAAAGCGCCATGGACAACGCGACAGGGCTCGCCGTCACACGCTCCATAGCAGCGGCCATGGCACCCCATATGAAGCGCTTGAAGCGTGGCTTGCGCATTGCGCTGTTTACTGTTGAGGAATGGGCACTGGCAGGGTCGCAGTTTTATGTGGATCAATTGAGTGAAACCGAACGCTCGGCGATCAAGCTGAACCTCAATCTCGATACCCTCGCCGGCAGTTCCAACCTGACGGCACTAACGAGCGGTTTTCCTAAGCTTGAGGACTGGTTGCTGACCTGTGCCCGGGCGCATGGATACACGCTTGGCGCTCACCGACCGCTCATGGCCAATTCCGACCATTACAATTTCGCATGCCATGGTATCCCCGCCACGCGTCTGGTCGCCGGGTTCGATGAACCGTCGTCTGATATCAAGTATGTGCTGACGCCGTCCGATACCCGCGACAAGGTCAGGTCAGAAGATTTGCGTCGCGCCGCTGCACTCACCGCTACCTTGGTTGTCGAAGCCTGTCAGGCTGACGAGCTGGAACTGCAGTAGGGCCGGTATCGGTGTGATCGCGAGGCTTTTCTCGCTGTCCAAAAGTCTTCAGTCGAAATACCCCGCCCGGACTGCCTTGCCGATGAGATTGCAGATCAGCCGGACGGCGGTGACGCTGGTAATGGCGTTGAGATCGCGGCTGGGCGTGATTTCAACGACATCCATTCCAACAACCCGCCCCTTGGCCACCAGGCCGTGGATCAGCGTGCGCATTTGCGGATAGGTGACGCCGCCCGGCGCCGGTCCGGCAACAGCTGGCGCAATCGTCGGATCCAGGCCATCGGCATCGACGGTGAGGTAGTATGTGCCACCAGCCGGGATGCGCTCCAGTATGGCTGCCATTCCGACTTCCTGCAGTTCGATATCGGAGATCAAGTGGGCGCCATAGGCCTGAGCCGCCTCAACCTCTTCCGGCCGGGCACTGCCCGCGGAGCGTAACCCGATCTGGAAGATCTCGCCGATATGATCCATCTCCGACGCGCGGCGGATGGTGCTGGAGAGGCCCTGCCGCACACCGTTCATCTCCTCGCGCCAGTCGATATGCGCATCAACCTGTATCAGCGTGATCGGCCCGTCCAGATCGGGCAGTGAGGTGAGCCCGCGAAACACGGGGATCGGTACGGCGTGATCGCCGCCGAGCGAAATGATCATGGCACCTGTCGAGACGATCTTGCGGACAGCTTCCTCTGACAACCGGAGATGCTTTTCCATGTCCAGCTGATCACCCGGCACATCGCCGCAATCAACGATGCGGATATCCTTTCCGTCGAGCAAAGCCCCTCCGACGTCGAAGTCGTAGCGTTCGATTCCGCGCAGGGCCCGTTGCCAGGCACGCCGGATCGCGGTTGGCGCGTTGGCTTGATCGTTATTGGCATCCTCCATGGAGTAGGGAGCTCCGAATGGAAGCCCCAGAACGGCCACGTGAGCACCAATCTCGTTGAGCGTATCCAGGTCCAGAACGAGAGGGGCATCGAACAGGGTGTGGAATTCGCGACGTGGTTCAATGGTGAGGGTCTCGGACATTTTTTGGTCTCCAGCGGTGGGACGAGGTGGGGCGGAATGAGGGCGTTCAACGCCGGGAGGCGTTGCGACATTTCCTCACTCTAACCCTCAACGTCTTCGAAAATCATCTATTTGTTGGTTTCTGCGTCCGACCTGCGGGCCGTCGTGCCAAATTCAACGACAAGGTGGTTCGACAGACAGGCGCGCTGATATTGAGTGGATAAACAGCCCGTCCGATCGAACCGCTTGCTCTGGGCCGCGAACGAACTTCTAAGACGTGTCCGGGGCACAACACAACAGGACCAGGCAGTCATACATCACCTGGGCTGCCAATTGCGCGGTCGCGCCCGCAACGTCATGCGGCGGACTGACGGTGTTAATGTCGAACGCGACGAAGCGGAGGCCTGCCAGGCTGCGAAGCAGGCGCAATCCTTCTTCTGCACCGGGGCCACCGGGTATCGGCGCACACACCCCGGGAGCGCATGAAGGATCAAAGAAGTCCATGTCCCAACACAAATAGACAGGCCGTCCGGCGAGCCGGTCTTTGATCTTCGCCGTGACGTCATCGACGCCGCGCGTCCTCAACTCCTCGTAGGTGATGAGGCCGTAGCCCATCTCGCGAGCAATGTCGAAAATGCCGGGGTTGTAGAAGGTGCCCCGCATGCCAAGGTGAAGCGAAGTCGCCACGTCCACCAGACCCTCATTTGCTGCGCGGACAAACGTGTTTCCGGTCGCCTTCAGGCGGCCTTCGCCAGGATTTGCGTCGGTATGAGAATCGACATGCAGAACAACAAGATCCGGATGGAGATTGGCCATGGCCCGCAACTGCCCAAGCGTCACGCTGCCATCGCCCCCCATGCAAACTGGCACTGCTCCGGCATTGGCGATGAGGCCTACCGCTTTCTCGATATGTGCTTCGGCATCATCCAGCATGCTTGGCACCAGCTTGACGTCGCCACAGTCGATTGCGCGAAGCTGCTCAAGTGGATCGAAGTCAGCGTCTGGCGGCCGGTAGCGGCGGATCAGGCGTGATGCCTCGCGGATTGCGCGCGGCCCGTCACGGGCCCCGACACGGTGGGGGTGAGTGCCGTTGTCATAAGGGATGCCGAGAACTGCCGCTCGCCGGTTCGACAGGTCATGGCCATAGTCGATGCCCATAAAAGTGCCGGGCGGTTTAAAGATTTCACTGTCGAAGACGTCGGTCATGGCCACGACCTTAAGCTGACTCGTCAGTGATAATCATCAGCTTTTTTTCGCAACATCCGATCCACGATACCAATGAGTTGTCGGTATGTAGCTAACTACTGGCGGGGCCCAGTGAGTCGCGTTCTATGATCTCTGTTTCAAATTCATGGCCACGGACAGCATACTGTTGAGACTTCATTTCGAGCAGGCATTCTGCAGCGGCAACGCCCATTCTGCGATGAGGCACATGCACCGTGGTCAACTTCGGTTCGATGACCGAGGCCAGCTCGATATCGTCAAAACCCACCACCGATATGTCTTCCGGGACCCGAAGGCCACGCTCCTTGGACCTCAGTATCGCGCCCGCCGCAAGCACATCGTTGCCGCAGATTATCGCGGTCAGTTGCGGAGCCTCCTTGAGCAGTTCGTCCAGGGCCTGCCCGGAGGCGTCCATCGAGTAGGGCACCTCAATGACCTGCATCAAAGAGAGATCGAATTCAGCGGCTGCCAGGGCATCCCGTACGCCCCGTACACGTTCCGCTGCACGGTCGTTTCCCGATGTAATGCCGGTGATCATGGCAATGTTGCGGTGGCCCAGATCAATCACGCGTTTCGCCATGTCCATCGCAGCCAACCGGTTGTCGAAGCCCACGCAACATGTGGTTTGATCGCTCCGAATGACCCAAGCGATGACAAATGGTATGCCTCGTTTTTGCAGAAACTCATAGCTGGCCTTTGGGCGATCATCGCCGATCAGGAGCATGCCATCGGCGCCGCGCTCCACCAGGGCCCTGATTTGCTCAAACTCCTGCGTCGGATTGTAATCCGAGCTGGCCACCAGCAAAGTCACCCCGGCGGAAGCCAATTTCTCCTGAAAAGCCTGCAATGCGCAGGCAAAGATCGCGTTGTCCATGGTCGGGATAACAGCGCCAACGGTGTTCGTTTTTCTTGAGGCGAGTGCCCGCCCACCGAAATTCGGTGTGTAGCCAAGCTCATCGACTGCGCTCATGACCCTGTCCCGGGTCCCGGCAACAACCTTTTCAGGCGTGTTCAGGCACCGCGATACAGTAGCCGTCGAAACTCCTGCATGGCGTGCCACATCCTCAAGTGTGGGCAGTGGTTTCAATTCTCAACTCCTTCCAATTCCGCTGAAGGATACCGATTTCGAATTCAAATGTCATGTAAGCGCTTGCATTTCGAGTTGTAAGCGCTTACATTTCTGCGCTGGCGCATCGAAGGGGAGGGGTTTCGATGAAAAAAACAAGCGTCGTAATGCTGTTGGCAGCCGCTGTGCTGTTCTGCGCGTTCTTTTCGAATGTTGCTCTCGGCGCGGTCGGGCAGAAACCGTTGCTCGATGACATCCAGGAAATGCTGGTCCTGTTCGCCTCGTCTGTCTTTTTTGCGGGCTCCGTATTGCTCTTCGAAGCACAAGACAAGCGTGCGGCACAGGAGGTGGCGGACAGGTCATGATGCCGCGCAAGGCATTGGAAAATCTAATAAATCTGGGAGGATATATGACGATGACCACGAATCATGATGCAAAAGAGCTGCGGAGCTTTGAGCGGCGCCAATTCCTAAAGGCTGCAGCAGCCGGCGGGTTTACGGCTGCTGTCGTGGCTGCTGCGGCTGGCACGCTTGGCTCAGATGAAGCGATCGCTCAAACGGCAAAAGAGGAACGCGATCGTAAGAAGGCCGCCAAACATGTCATGACGATCGCGACGGCCTATGTGCTGGGCGCGTCCCGGAGTTATCCCATCCTGCAACTGGACCTTAAGGAAAACATCCAGAATGCGACGCGAGGTAAGGTCTATGTGAAACTGGCTCCGGGCGGCCAACTTGGGGCAGGCGGAGCGCTTGCGCAGAAGGTACAGACAGGGACCATCCAGGCCGCGCAGCATTCGCTGTCGAATTTTGCGCCGTTCGCACCGGTGGTTGACCTCATCAATCTGCCGTACTTTTGCGGCTCCAATCAGCGCTTCGTCAATCTGGTCAACTCCGAGGCCTGGAAGGCCGAGGTGCATTCCAAGGTCAACAGCAAAGGGTTCAAGCCACTCTTTTACATTGTGATCGACCCGCGTGTCGTCGCGATCAGAAAAGGCGGCTCCGGTGCTGTACTGAAACCCGACGATCTCAAGGGCATAAAATTCCGCGTCCCCGGCTCCAAAATGCTCCAGCAGTATTACCGTATGGTCGGCGCCAACCCGACGCCCGTCGCCTGGGGCGAAACACCCTCGGCGATCAAGCAGGGCGTGGCCGATGCGCTCGATCCCTCCGTCGGTGCGCTGTTCGTCTTTGGCTTCAAGGATATCCTGAGTCACGTAACGTTCACCCAGGCGGTGCCGGACAGCCAGGTCTATTCCTGCAACCTTGAGTGGTTTAACGCCCTGCCCAAGGACGTTCAGGAAGGCATTGATTTCGCTTCTGAAATCACGTCTCAACAGAATTTGGCCAAGGTTCCCGCCGCGCGCGGTTACGCGATGGCGGAACTGACGAAAGCCGGTGTCCAGTTTCACTCACTGAGCAAGGACCAGCTCGGCGTTTGGCAAGAAGCTGGGGGGTATCAGCGCAGTGAATGGGACGGGTTCAAGAAGGAGTTGGCCGGTTCCATGGCGACGTTCGACAAGCTTGTCGAGGCTGCCGGCACGATGGGGCGCCACTACGTCCACGACGCCTAGTTGCATTCAGGGAGCAGGGCGCAATTCTCTGCGCCCTGCTCCCGCCTGACGGGCGACGTCGGGAGAATATCCAAGCTTGCCGAATTTCTTGAAAGCGCCTGCGGCCCCTTATGGCCAAAGCAGGTGTGGGGGAGGGAACAATGCTCGCACTGCTGAACAAGAATATCGAACGCTGGGCGCTTCTGGTGTTTTACACACTGCTGGTCAGCACGATGGCCGTGGAAGTCATTCGCCGCGAAGTCTTCGCCTATTCCTCTATCTGGGGCGAGGAAATCGTTCGATACGCTTTTATCTATCTCGCCTGGATCGGTGCCGCCGCGGCGGTGCGCGAGCGCGCGCATATCCGCATCGACGTCATTTTCAACTACATCTCAAACCGGACCAAGACGCTCCTCTATATCTTCGGGGATCTGGTGATGCTCGCTGTCGCTGCTCTTGCGCTCTACTGGTCCTGGGAGACGGTTGCGGTATCCTGGAAGTTTGGCTCGGTCAGCCATGGTCTCAGGGTATCGATGGTGTGGTTCCTGATGGCTGTCCCGATCGGGTTCGGACTGATGGTTTTTCGTCTTCTGCAATCTCTCATTCGCGACGTCGCTGACCTCAGGTCCGGGAAACCGGTCTTTGAGGGCGAGCGGCTGTTTGATTAGGGGGGCGGAAAGATGCTTTGGCAACAACTCTCAGAACCAGTCGTTCAACTCGGCTGGAGTTTCTACGGTCCGGTCATTCTCTTTGTTCTGCTGATCGCACTTGGCGTGCCGGTCTGGGCCGCCATCGGTGCCAGCGCGACGGCAATGCTGGTCATCTCGGAAGTCCTTCCGCTGTCGCTTCTCGGCGAATCCCTGTTTGACGGAATTGATCATTTCGCCCTGACGGCTGTACCGCTGTTCATCCTCACGGGCGATGTCCTTGTCCGCACAGGTCTCAGTCGCAAATTCCTCGACGTTGCGGATGCGATCACGAAATGGGCGCGCGGTGGCTTCGGGTCCGCTACGGTTCTCGTTTGTGGAATGTTTTCCGCAATCTCTGGGTCCGACGCGGCAGGTGCGGCTGCGGTCGGGCGAATGACGATCGATCGTCTGGTGGAAAGCGGCTATCCGCGTCCATATGCGTGTGCGCTGGTTGCTGCCGGTGCCTGCACGGGAATCCTGATACCACCGTCCATTGCCTACATTGTGATCGGTCTGGTGCTGGGCATCTCGGCTTCGACGCTGTTCAAGGCAGCACTCATTCCGGGCCTGCTGATCCTTGGGTCGATTCTGGTCACGAATATTGTCGTGAACCGTCGTTACGCCTATGAGTCCGGCGGTCTGATGAGCTTCTCCGAGTGGGCTGCAAATCTCGGCAAGGCGATCAAGAGCGGCTGGTATGCCTTTCTTGTCCCTGGCATCATCTTTTACGGGATTTTTTCCGGCCGCCTCACGCCTACCGAAGCGGGTGCGACCGCCGTCATTGTGACCATGATCCTCGGCTTTATCCTTGGGACGCTGAAACTCAAGGATTTTCCCGCGATGATGGTCAGCTCGGCCAAGGTCAATGGTGTCATCCTGCCGATTATCGCCATGTCTCTGCCCTTGGCTCAGGCTTTGGCCGCTCTTGGTGTGCCACAAGGTTTCGTGTTTGCCGTCACGTCGCTTACCGAGAACCCTTACATCCTGATCATATTGATGATCGGCATTCTGATCGCGGCGGGCTGTGTGATGGAGACAACGCCCAATATCGTCATTCTTGCGCCGATCCTGAAACCGTTGGCGGATGAGATTGGCATGAACGAGATTCAGTTCTGCATCATGATGATCACGGCGCTGGGCGTTGGCTTCATAACGCCGCCGCTTGGGCTCAACTTGTTTGTTGTCTCGGGATTGACGGGTGAGTCCATATTGAAGATCGCGGTAAGGGCGGTTCCGTTCGTCTTCTTTATGTTGATCGTCACGCTGATGATTGGTTATCTGCCCGCAATATCGACGACACTGCTGAGCACAAACTAGGGGAGAGAAATACGATCAATGGCTGTCGAATACCTGAAGAAGGCTCCCAAGACGTCGACGACGGATGCGTCCGACGTCAGCGCGACGGTTCAGTCGATCCTCGATGAGATTGAGGAAGGCGGCGAGGAAGCCGCCCTCCGGTATGCCGCGAAGTTCGACAAATATGACGGAAATGTCGTTCTGACCCGGGATGAAATCGATGAGGCAACCAAGTCGCTGTCGCAAAGGGTGAAAGACGATATCCGGTTTGCCCGCGACAATGTCAGAAAGTTCGCAGAAGCTCAGAAAGCAACCATTTCAGACTTTGAAATGGAGATCATTCCGGGATTTGTGGCGGGTCAGAAAGCCATCCCCTGCCAGGCCGCGGGCTGCTACGTACCGGGTGGGCGCTACAGTCATATCGCCTCGGCGGTCATGACGGTTACAACCGCCAAGGTTGCCGGATGCGGTCATATCACGACATGCTCTCCACCCAGGCCGGGTGTAGGTGTCAATCCTGCGATCATCTATACCGCCGATGCCTGCGGTGCGGATACGATTCTGGCTTTGGGCGGGGTGCAGGGCATTGCCGCCATGGCGTTCGGACTGTTCGACCTCCCCAAGGCTGATATTCTTGTGGGACCCGGCAACCAGTTTGTTGCTGAAGCCAAGCGCATATTGTTTGGCCGCGTGGGCATAGACATGCTCGCAGGTCCGACAGACAGTCTGATCCTGGCTGATGAGTCCGCCGACCCGTTCATTGTTGCCTGGGACCTGGTTGGTCAGGCGGAGCACGGATACAACTCGCCAGTCTGGCTCGCGACTACAAGCCGACCACTGGCGGAAAAGGTCATGGAGTTGGTGCCAGGGCTGATCGAGAGCCTGCCTGAGCTCAACGCACAGAATGCGGAGGCCGCCTGGCGTGACTACGCAGAGGTCATTGTCTGCGACACACGTGAGGACGTCGCGGAAGTGTCTGACGGCATTGCGCCGGAACATCTCACCGTGATGGCGGACGACCTTGATTGGTGGCTCAGCCGCCTCAGCTGCTACGGATCGCTGTTTCTGGGAGAAGAGACGACAGTGGCGTTTGGCGATAAGGCGTCGGGGACCAATCATGTACTCCCGACATCGGGCGCGGCACGCTACACAGGCGGTCTCTCAGTTCATAAATACATGAAGATCGTGACCTGGCAGCGCGCCACGCGTGTTGGTGCGCGCCCTGTCGCGGAGGCCACTGCCCGCATCTCTCGCCTGGAAGGCATGGAAGGTCACGCAAAGACGGCAGATGTTCGGCTTGCCAAATGGTTCCCGGAAGAAAGGTTCGACCTGACGGCCGTCGAATGACCGAACGTTTCTCACTAGAGGGCCGTGTCGCCTGCGTCACCGGTGCGAGTAGCGGCATCGGCCGTTTTCTGGCAACGACGTTTGCACAGTCGGGCGCGGCCGTTGTCGGCGTGGCCCGTCGCAAGACAGAGCTTGCGGCCTGGGCTCAGGATGCTTCCCGGGACGGAGCCCGTGCTGATTTCGTGGAAGCTGACCTAAGTGATCCCGCGACTGTAGAGACCGTTGCGATAGAGGCTGCGAAACCCTTCGGTCCTCCTGATATCCTGTTGAATGCAGCGGGCATAAATCCGCGCCAGCATGCCGACGATGTAACCATTGAAACCTGGCGTCACACCCTCGACCTCAATCTGAGTGTTCCCTTTTTCCTCGCGCAGAAGCTGGTGCCGGCCATGGCCACACGCAGTTGGGGCCGGGTCATAAATATCGCGTCGTTGCAGTCGCAACGGGCATTCGCCAACGGCCTGGCCTATGGCGCCTCTAAGGGTGGTATCATGCAACTGACCAGGGCTATGGCAGAAGCCTGGTCGAGCCGCGGCATCGGGTGCAATGCTCTTGCACCGGGATTCTTTCCGACCGAGCTCACCGGCCCGGTTTTCTCCGACGGTGAGCTATCTGCCCAAATGGCCGGACAAACCTGCATTGGGCGCAACGGACTTATGGAAGATCTGGTCGGACCGGCAATATTTCTAGCGTCTCCGGCCTCCGACTATGTCACCGGTCAGGTCCTGTGCGTCGACGGCGGGTTCACCGCCAAGTGAGTTTGCAATGAAAGCACTCGTCTATACGGGGCCGGAACAGGTGCGCTTTACCGACGTTCCGGATCCAATACCGGAAGAGGGAGAGGCACTTCTCAAGGTGGATGCCGTCGGAATCTGTGGCTCCGACATGCACGCCTTTCTCGGCCATGACGATCGCCGTCCCGCACCGCTCATCCTTGGTCATGAGGTGGCGGGAACGATTGCGGAAGGCCTGGGGGCGGGAGACCGTGTCGTCGTCAATCCATTGGTCACTTGCGGTGATTGCGACCATTGCCGGGAGGGCCATACCAATCTCTGCCCAAGCCGAGAGATCATTTCCATGCCACCCCGCGAAGGTGGATTTGCCGGATTGTTGCGCATGCCGCGGAAAAATCTGCACACGATTCCGGTGGACTTTCCCGCCGAAAAGGCCGCGCTGACAGAACCGATCGCGTGTGGCTTGCATGCCATCAAGCTCGCAGAAAAGGCCTGCCGCAAACCACTTGCCTCGTGCCGGGCGGTTGTCCTGGGTGGAGGGGCGATTGGTTTGGGAGCGGCCCTCGTACTGGTGGCCAATGGAATCAGGGAAGTATTTATTGCCGAGACAAATGCTGCCCGACACGCTTCCTTACGCAAGGCCGGTTCATTTTCGATCTTTAACCCGATTGAATATGACGGGCCGGCACCTGGCTCGGTTGAAATTGTCGTTGACGCGTTTGGCGGTGCGGTAACTCGCAAAGCAGCCAGCGCTCTTGTGTCCCCAGGCGGCGTCATCGTCCATATCGGACTTGCCGAGGCCGAGGGTGGGTTGGACATCCGGCGCATGACCTTGCAGGAAATTACCTTTATCGGAACTTACACCTATACCGCGGACGATTTTGGCGAGACGCTGGCGGCCATGATTGAGGGAAAGCTCGGATCGCTGGACTGGGCCGAAGCCCGCCCTCTGCAGGAGGGGCAGCAGGCCTTTATTGATGTTCTTGAAGGACGTGCAGCAGCACCAAAACTCATCCTTCGACCCTAAAGGGACCACATCGTTTCTGCTCACTGTTTGGCTTGGCGACCGTCGTCTGCTTGAGCCAAATCAATGCGGAAACCTTCCGACTGCAGCAATTGTTCTTCCGCAAAACTGGCTTGGTTTCGGCGGCATGCGGCCGGATCTTGTGATCAGGTTCGGTTATGCGCCGCTGTTGCCGATGTCGATGCGCCGGCCTGTGAAAGACGTGATTGTATGATGCATATGCGGTGCTGTCGGTGAAAACGCTGATCGTCTATTATTCGCGAACGGGTACGACCAGGAAGCTTGCACAAGCGTTGGCCGACGCATTCGGCGCGGACATATCGGAAATCCGGTGTGATCGGTATGGACCGGGACCCTTCCGCTATCTTCGCGCTGGTTACGACAGCGTCAAAGCCAATCTGCCGCCAATCGACATGCCGCAAACGCGATTTCTCGATTATGATCTCGTTCTGATTGGTGGGCCCATCTGGACTAGCTATCCGGCACTCCCTATTCGAGCTCTTCTTGCGGGGAAGCCTGAATTGCCGGAGCGCGTGGGGCTGTTTTTGACCTATGGCGGTCACTCGTCTCCCGATAAAGCCATCGCGGAAGTTGCAGCCGACGTTGCCCTGACCCGACCGCTCTATCTTCCGCTAACGTCCGGTGGATAGTCGCGGGCATCGAGGCACTCGATCCCATCCCAGTATCTGTATTCACCGCAGTTTGCCGGGCGCGCATATACCCAACCAGCCGGCAGCGAGCCATAAGCCGGCGCTCCGGTATAAATCTGCGCGTTGGGCGCAATCACAACGGTTGTTGGAGCCGCGGTGGAAACGGAAACCGGAGGTCGAGGCGGCGCGCCGTAGTGAGGTGCGTTGTAGCGAGGCGCGGGGTAAGGCGGTGTAGCGTAGGGCGAGGCGGCGTAGGGGACCCTCTCATCGTCATATCTTGGAGCCGCAGGGGGAGCGGAAATCGGAGGTTGCGGAGGCGCGTTATAGACGGGCGGGTAATATCCTCCTCTGTCATAGCCATACCGTCCGGAGTATGGGTCCGCCGACACGCCTGCTGCACCAAACAGGGTCAATACCGAAACCAGAACTGCACACTGCGATACACGACACATAACGCTCTCCCTGACTAAAAAAACATCATAGCACGGCTCATGAGGGACATCGTCCATTTTCGGGCGCTCGCGGAAAAATATGATCGACGCCCGCAGAGCGGCCAGGTTGATTAAGCTGGCTGGCTTTCCAGAGAAAGCACCTGTGTTGCAGGACCATCAGCCTCAAAGCCTTGTGCGACCAAGCGCCCCTCCGCGGCGTCTGCCACCATTGCCAGACGCGTGAGATCATTCCTGACCGGGGGCTGTAACCACGAGAAGTCGTCATCAAGCCGACGGTCGTGGCCTCCCATCATCTGGCGGCGGCGGTGGTTATTGTCGCCGCGTACGTGCCCGCGCCAGTCTGGGTTTTGCCAGTCGTTTGCGGCACTTGCGGGACCTTCGACGACGTGAGCCTCATTTTCCTTTCGTTCGATCACGCAGGCTTCGTCCGGCCTCACACCACTAAGCGTATAGATGGCCCCGACGCAAAGTGGTGCGTGCGTCAGAAGCTCCTTTGCCTCCTGATAGGATTCGGCGGTCTCGAACACGCGCCTCAAGAGATGTTCCGGCGAGGGGTCGGCATTCCGCCAGAGTCGCGCGCGGTTGACAGCCCAATCAAATGGCAGGAACCCCGTCGGTGTATCCATTGGTGCCTGATTGATTGCGGCCGCAAATCGTCCGGGCGCCATGGCTTGCAACACGCCTGTATACCCCGGCCATGTCAGCGTGACCCAGGGACCGGTGGCTCCCTTAACACGTGCTGCGATAATGTGACGCCCAAGTCCAGGTGTCTGCCAGTCCAGCACGCGCATAAGGCGTGCTGTACGCCGGTCTGGGCTCTGGCCGGCACTGGTGCTGCAGCTCCATTCATAGTTTGTGTTGAAATAATATGTGCCAGGTCGCCCGATTACCGCCGCGATGCCGTCCAGCTCGCCCAGATGCGGATTTTGTGAGCGCTCAAGCCACCGCCGCGAGATCGCATCGCCGATCTTCAGCGCCACAGTGGGATAGTCGGCGGCAGCTTCATCCAGCAGCGTGTGCGTTTGGCCAGTTGCAAGTTGCACCGCCTCGAGCGGCCAGGCCTGGCCGACGTCTAGCACCGTAATTTTCGGCAGTTGGGATCCCGGTGTTCTTAGCATCTTCTCCGCTGACGCAAGGGTCTGCACAGCTAACTGTAATTGTATATGTACAATTACACGCGGTATTTGCGCGCAAATCGTGGCGTTTGCGCAGCAATGCAGAATGAAATGGCTTAATTGGTCGCCAAAGTCGAGGTCCCGATTTATATCGGCGGTTTGATACCGATCAAAGACGGTTCCCGCTGCGCATGACAGCTGTTGGTCTGCTGTCAGACGCAATCCATAAGGGAGGGTCGTATTTTGACCGGATTGACTCGGTTGACCGCTTTGCTGTTCGCCACAGCAATTGCGGTGGTTTTCTCACCAAACACTGGCCTCACACAGGATAAGAAAGGCCATCCCCTGGGCGCCGTGCCCCCGCCAAGTGGACCAAGCGAGCAAATCCCCTATGAGCAGCCGGGGATCAAGCCGGGCGTTCCAATCATGTCTGCCAAGGAATTCGACAAGGCGAAGCGCATCTATTTTGAGCGCTGCGCTGGCTGTCACGGCGTTCTGCGCAAAGGTGCGACAGGCAAGCCGCTCACACCTGATGTCACGCGGAAGTTGGGGCTGGAGCATCTCAAGGCCTTTATCACCTACGGCTCGCCTGCGGGCATGCCGAACTGGGGCACGTCGGGTGAACTGCCCGAGGACGAGATCGACCTGATGGCCCGGTTCATCCTCCAGGACACGCCGACCCCGCCGGAATTCGGCCTGGCCGACATGAAGAAGACCTGGAAAGTGAGTGTGCCGGTCGACCAGCGGCCAAAGAAACAGCAAAACGACTGGGATCTGGATAATCTGTTTTCCGTCACGCTGCGCGACGCAGGTCAGATCGCACTGATTGACGGCAAGACCTATGAGATCAAGCTCATTATCGACACCGGCTACGCCGTTCACATTTCGCGTATGTCGGCTACAGGGCGCTATCTCTTTGTTGTCGGACGCGACGCCAAGATCAACCTGATTGATCTCTGGCTAAAGGTGCCTGCAACGGTGGCCGAAATCGACGTTGGCATTGAGGCGCGCTCGGTGGAAACGTCCAAGATGAAAGGCTGGAAGGACAAATACGCCATCGCCGGTACGTATTGGCCACCACAATTCGTCATTATGGATGGCGCCACGCTTGAGCCGCTCAAGATTGCATCTACGCGTGGCATGACAGTTGATACTCAGGACTATCATCCCGAGCCGCGCGTCGCCTCCATCGTCGCGTCCCATTTCCACCCCGAATTCCTCGTGAATGTGAAGGAGACGGGGCAGGTCAAGCTTGTCGATTACTCCGATCTTACGAATCTCAAGATCACCAATATTGCCGCCGCGCGTTTCCTCCATGACGGCGGGTTCGATGCCAGCGGACGCTATTTTCTGGTTGCGGCAAATGCGTCAAACAAGGTCGCCGTCGTAGACACCAAGGAAAACAAGCTGGTTGGACTGGTGGAAACCGGACCAACGCCACATCCGGGCCGCGGCGCCAACTTCATACACCCGAAATTCGGACCCGTCTGGGCGACCAGCCATTTGGGCGATGAAAGCATTGTGCTGATCGGCACTGATCCGGAGAAGCATCCCGAGCACGCCTGGAAAGTGGTGCAGACGCTCGAGGGTCAGGGCGGTGGATCGCTGTTCATCAAGACGCATCCCAAGTCCGACAACTTGTGGGTGGATACTCCGCTCAACCCGGATGAGGAGATCAGCCAGTCGATTGCGGTGTTCAATATCAAAGACCTGTCCAAGCCTTACGAGGTGCTGCCCCTTGCCAAATGGGCTGGGATCAGCGACGGCCCACGCCGTGTCGTTCATGGCGAATACAACAAGGACGGGACCGAGGTGTGGTTTTCGGTCTGGAACACCAAAGACAAAACATCGGCAATCGTTGTTGTCGATGACAAGACGCGCAAGCTGAAGAAGGTCATCAAGGACAAGCGGCTGGTCACGCCGACGGGCAAGTTCAACGTCTATAACACCGTTCACGACGTGTATTGACGGTGCAGCCGACGGCTGATGCTGTCTCGGTTCTCCATGCCCGCCAAGTGTCAGTTACGGGCATTCATAAAAGGACGTGCGGCTTTCAGCCGTTCACCATCACTACCGTGAAAGTCGGCACTCAGATCATGAAACGGTCGTTTAACGATGGAAACACTCGGAGGGTCGATTGGGGTGAAAATCGGATGTGCGCCTTCACCAGCTGACTTATTTGTGGACAGCTTCCAGTCGGTGACCGTCTGGATCAATGACAAAAGCGGCGTAGTAGTTCGGCCCGTAGTGAGGGCGAATGCCTGGCTCGCCGTTATTCGTGGCACCGTGCGCGATAGCAGCTGCATGAAACCTGTCGACGGCTTCCCTAGACGGAGCGGTCAATGCCAGATGGAAGCCATTTCCGGCAGCGACGGCAGGTGATCGGAACTTCAAGGCGAGCTTGTCCTTGCCATCGTCGATACCGTATCCAACGTAAGCATCACCTTGCAGCACACACCGATAACCCAGCGCGCCAAGTGCCAGATCGTAGAGCGCTTTCGAGACTTTGAGATCAGATACAGGAAGCGATATGTGGTGGAGCAATTTGGCACTGATCTCCAAACTTGTAAGCCTCTCAAGAGTTACGAGGATCTCGGCAAATTATCAAAACCAGCGGACGTGGCAGCGCTGGCTCCCGAGATTCGGTCAGTTCCGGGAGTTGACATGAATGAAGAGTGTAACGAGGCAGAACTTCAGCGGCGTTTGGCACCCAGAACGCATATCACGGGCATCGGCCGCAGAGCGAGCCATTTGGTGCGTATGGCCTTAAAGCCAACATCAGCCAGCTGCACTTCCATTGCCTCCGCCATCTGCAGGGCATCAGCAGATGTGGCGCCGGCATGGCGTGGTTGGTAGGCGGTGGCCGCCAGCCCGCCAGGCGCGAGCGCAGCCAAAATGGCTGAGAAGGCGGCAGCATGGTCGTCGAGAAACTGAATGACGTTTACCGACAGGACCTTGTCAAAGGACCGAGACAAGTGCGGCAGCCGCTCGAAACCGCCGAGATGCAGTTTCATGACGCCATCGGAGATGGCATCGGCATGTCGCGCCTCGGTTTGAGCAAGCATTGTTGCGGAATGATCGATGGCTTCAACATGCCCGTTGTGGAGCTGGGGTACGATCGAAGCGAGCGCAACGCCCGGCCCGCAGCCGATCTCAAGCACCTTGTCCTTTGGCTGGATATTGAGCAGGTCGACCGCCCATCGGTTTCGAACCCGGTTGGATGGGCGGAACGCCATGACGGCGCCCGCCATTTTCCCGAGTAAACCGTGAGGTCGTCCGAACTGCCTTTCAACAGTACTGCGGATGCTCATGAGGTTTTGGTATCCCGGCTGCGACCCGCGACGAGCCGCCGTCCCGCCTCGAACAAGGCGCCAAGCGCGAAAGCGAGAATTGCGACAGACAAACCCTCGCTGAACCGGAAGCGTGACACCCCGACGAGATCAGGGACAATTGTGTTCCAGGCCCATGTGACGGCAATTGCGCCAACGACAAACAGACCCGCAATGAAAAGTATGTGCCAAGTCAAAGCTTGACCTTTGGATAGGACTTCATGTGACATTATCAATCTCTTTCATATCGCCAATCAGGCTCTGCAAATGAGCCGCCATTTCCTCAAGCGATCGCTCGGTCACGTTCAACGCGACGTCATCCATTTCGTCTGACAAACCTCCCAGAGCACGCATCTCTTCGGCCCTCATCTCTCCGAACAGGTCCCGCCCTGCATTGGTCAAGACGATGAGTGAAGATCGTTTGTGCGCCGGATTGGACGTAGCTTGAACAAGGCCACGGGTGGTTAGGTCATCGACAATCGTTTGTATGTGTTGCCGGGACACCGGCCTTGCCGCGGCCATCTGCGGCACGGTGAGTGCTTCCCCGTCAAAGAGGCTCTGCATGACACCCCGCATGGATGTGGTGATGCCATGCTTCTCGTGAAGCGCGTCGCCGATCGCCCGCAACCGATGGAACAACAGCGGGATCAAACGGATGATCTCAGCAAGAGCCGCAGCCTTGCGTGGTGCAGTCATGGCAACCTCAATATGACAAGTTAGCTGTCAATTCATTTATGATATGACAAGTTGCTTGTCAAATCACTTTCTCAACATAGTTCCCAAACATGCGCGAGTGGTAGCAAAACGGGCGCCCCTGATACCGCGAGGGGCTTGCTGAAAGGCGCCGTAACCGGCAATGCTGTCGTTTGCGCATTCAGGACGCGACACGGACGACAGCTCATGACCCAGTGTGATCTCTATTTCATCTCGGGCTCTCCCCCCTGCTGGTCAGTCATGCTGGCAATGGAGGCAAAGGGACTCGATTACACACCAAAACGCCTCGACAACGCCAAGCGCGAGCAGAAAAGCTCGGAATTTCTGAAAATAAACCCGCGTGGCCAGGTGCCGGTTCTGACAAACGGGAGCGTTATCGTTTGCGAAACGCTGGCAATATTGTCCTATCTTGACGCCATTCGACCGGATCCGCCGTTGTTCGGCAGCACGCCCGAAGAGACGGCCCGCATCTGGCAGGTGATCTGCGAATGCGATGGGGCCTTGCGCGATCCCGTGGGTGACATTTCCCGCCCTCTCTTCCGTGGCAAGGGCGAAGAATTTGCAGAACAGATTTCGAATGCGGCGGCACTCGTGCGTGAAGAACTTGCGCTGCTCGATAGCCGGGTGTCGTCTCAGCTATGGTTGGCAGGAGAGGAACTGAGCGCTGCGGACCTCATCGTCTTTCCCGTGGTGATGCAACTCTGCCGCGCCGCCGCGCGTGAAGAGGCTATACCGCTGGAGCTCGGCGTATATCCGCTGAGCGAGTATTTCCCGAACCTCGATGCGTGGAGCAAGCGCATCGAAGCGCTTGACGGGTTCAACAACGCCTATCCGCCGCACTGGAAGTAGGTCAAAGCGGCTTGAGTTCGGCGGACAACTCTTGCGCGTTCATCCAGGCGCAATCAATACTCCAGGGTCACGCTATGGTCTCTGATCAGGACTTTGGCTTGTCCGTATCCGTAATCCGCTTGTGATAAGCGTCTGCGGCATCTTGCAGCGCAGTCCAGTGCTTCTGGAGCTCGGTTCTCGTCTGCTCCATCTTTTCATGGTTCGCAGTCGCCATCTCCGTCACCTTTTCGCTGGCGCTATGCCACTCCTTGCGCAAGTCCTCCATGTGCTTCGTGTACCAGTCATCAGCCTGGGCGCTTGCCTGTTCGGCTTTCGCCTTGGCTGCCTGAGCTTTCGTCTCCAGCTCATCGAGATGAGTATCAAAATGATCAAGTTGCTGCTTGGCTTGATCGATATAGCCTTTAAGTGCGGACATGGGTTTCTCTCCTTTTTGCCAACTGCTCACTTCTGGGAGTCGACGAGGGTATCGTGCCGCGGAAATTTGGACTGGAAGTTCCCGCGTTTCGCCAGCTTACCCTGCTCAGGCGCATTCAACGACACGTCTATCATATAGTCTACCGCTGCGCGGATTTGCGCCGGTGTGCATGCCTGACACATGCCCTTGAACGGCATGTTTCCACTTCCGTGCACGGCGACAGCGTACAGGCGGTCGCGACCCTGATCCACAAGCTTCAGCCATGCATCGCGATCACCGATTTGCGGGGCGCCAAGGCCACCGAAGCTGTGACAGTCTGAACAGACCGACGTGTAAATCTTCGCACCGGTCTGAACGGAGAGCTTCTCTGGCGTTTTCAACTTCGGCGAAGTTGGCTCGCTCTTCACCGTCTTGAGATAGGTCGCGATTGACTTCTGGTCTTCAGAGGTCAGAAGGCGGAGGCTGTCATGAACCGCTTCACGCATGGGCCCCTGTATTTGTCCATTCCATAGCCCGCGCTCGCGGGAAAAGACTGCGACAATGTCCTTCACCGAAGCATGTGCCAATCCGCGTGAAGTGATGTCCGGGGCCCAGTAGCCGCTGATGAACGAGCCGGAAAGATAGTGCTTCTTTTCTTCCGCACCGGCGCGGTTCATCGGACTATGACACATGCCGCAATGGCCCGGTCCGTTCACCAGAAAACGGCCACGGTTCCATGAGGTGGATTTCTTCGGAGTCTTCTTGAAACCGTTTTTCTGGTTGTCGAAATAGAGCAATCGCCAGCCGAGAAGCAGTTCGCGTTTGTTGAAGGGGAATTTGAGGCTGTTCTGCGGCGGTTGGTTGGACTTGGCCTCGATACTGCGGAGGTAGGCGAAGATCGCGTCAATCTCACGGTTCGTCATGAGGTTGAAATGAATAAAGGGCATGGCCGGATAGAGATAAGCGCCATCGTCGCGGATGCCATTGCGCATGGCATTTCGAAACTGTGTTTTGGTGTATGTGCCGATGCCCGTTTTCTTGTCCGGCGTGATATTCGACGAATAGATATCGCCGAACGGCGTTGCCATTTTTAGACCGCCGGCGAAAGCGGGGCCTGACTGGTGCCGCTCCGTATTGGTGTGACAGGAGATACAGTCTCCCGCCTTGACCAGATATTCGCCCTTCTTGATGGTTTCAGCAGACGCTACTCCGCTCTTGTAGTTCACGGCAGGGTAGGTTGGGTAACCGACCATCTGATCAAGCAGGGCTTCAGGAGATGCCGGACGTGCTCCTGCTCCCCGACCTTTGTAGTGCCTGAACCGCCCGCCACTGGGAAGCCCGCCCTGCACGGGACCCGCGCCCGGATACTCCGCCGGTTTGTCCTGCGCTCGGGCCACATCGATGCTGTAACCCGCAGTGAGCGCCGCAACCAACGACAGCGTCCACACGTTTCGGCCAATCCCGATTATCAGTTTTCCTGCGCGTTTCATCAGATCCCGCATGCGTCACCCGTTGATTCTGGCTTTGAGCGTGTCGGCGATGCGAATCGCGAACGCGGCAATCGTCAGCGTCGGGTTCACCACGCCGGTAAAGCACTGGACGGAACTTGAGGCGACGTAGAGATTGTCGTGACCGAAGACCTTGCACGTCTTGTCGACCACGGAGTCGGATTCATCCGCGCCCATGATCGTCGAGCCCATCATGTGATTGTTGGGGCCGTACTGGTTTTGCGGCAAAAGCGATTTGTTGAACGGCGACGTGCCCGGCGTGAAGTTCGACCCACCGCACAGCTCCGATATCTTCTCGAATTGCGCCTGACAGGCTTTGGCGGCAGCAAATGTCCACTCGCCGACGCGGTAGTTGATCTTTGGCCGTGCGATCCCGACGCGATCCTTGAGATCACTCAGCGTGACCCGGTTCCGGGGTTCGGGAAGCTGGCCGAGGAATGCATTCACGTTGACGACGTGGTCCATCAAATATTGAACCCGGTCGCTCAGCTGTTGGCCGAAACGCTCCTCGCTCAGCGCCTGATCCACATATGTCTCGGGTGACAGCCGATTATAAAAATTGAGCCTGAAGCCGGCATGTTGGCGCTTAAAATCGCCTTGCCGGAACTTCAGCACCCGTCCGATTGCCTCCGGTCCGCGACCGCTATAGACGGGTTCCGGCGCTAGAAACGACGCGCTGATTCCGGGGTGATCCATGAGGTTGCGGCCCACCTGGTCGCTCGCATTGCCAACGCCTTTTGGCGCGGTGTCCTGTCTGGATAGAAGCATCAGCTTCGGTGTCTCGATCCCGTTGGCGGCAATGACAACATATTTCGCCGCCACCCACTTCTGCGTCCCGTCGGGCGTGACATAGGCGACCGCTTCCACGGTCCCGTCGCTTTTGACCTTGATGAAATCGACGACCGCGCGGGAAATCAGGCGCGCAGGTTTCTCCTGCCGTTCGGCCTTTCGGATATGGATATCGCCGCTATACATGGCGCCGATCGGGCAGATCGGCATGCAGTTGCCGTTGCCGCAACATTGCGGACGGCCGTCATAAGTTGCGCTGTTGCGTGCCGCGGGTGCCGAGACGAGGGGCAGGTCGTGCGGCGCGATTTTCTTGTCGATCCAGCGTTCATAGTATCCAAGCGGGATCGGTTGCATCGGGTAGGGCTTATTGCGCTTGACCATATAAGCGAGTGGTTCGGATTGACCCGCGACGCCCAGTTCGACTTCGGCGCGATCGTAGTAGGGTTCAAGGTCGTCATAGCCGAGCGGCATGTCGCGGCCAACGCCGTAAGTTGATTTCTCCTTCAACTCCTCCTGTGTGTAGCGCCAGCATTCTGCACTCCAGTGCCATGTTGTACCGCCAACACCGCGAATGTAGAGACAGCCATAGTTGTTGGGACCGACTTCTTCGATGTAGGAGCCGGGTTCTGTCTGCGATGGGTGCGGCGCATAGTCGGTGTTGACGTAGGGTGACTGCCAGTCGTGGGTCACTGAGTTGCGATACCGCCCGACGGCGGCATTGCGGTCGATTGGGGGGCCGGCCTCAAGGCAGATCACGTCGATGCCGGCCTTCGCCAGTTCGTTGGCGACCAGCCCGCCTGCGACGCCAGAGCCGACAACAAGGACGTCTGTTGAGAAATCTGCGTTTTCGGCCATGATCGACCCCGCTCGACGCGGCTCCCCTGCACCAGATTATTGTTGTTCGTCTTTGCCGATCTGACCGCCGACATACTCGGGAAAGACACGACCGCCCCATTTCGGGTTGTTCTTGTCCTTGGTCCAGGCATCGCCGCAACATTGACTGTTGTTCGAAGGCTCAAACGCCCACCATCCGAATTCACCGCCACATGTTGTCGGGATGTTGCGGTAACCGAGGCTCGGGCGGTACATGAGCGCATCGAAATAGGTCACGCGCTCCTGATGTGCGCCCGCTGTTCCCTGGATGCGGGTGACGCCTGTGAACCACGAACGAGCCACCTCCTTGATGAGATCCTTTGCGCCGGCGTCATTGAGCAACCCGGATGCATAGAGCTTCGAGATATCAAGTGTGGACCCGTCCTTGGAAACAGCGGCGGTGATTTCCCGATAGGTGCTATCGAGGGGCAGATTGGTTCCCACGGTGAAGAACTGATAAAAGCGCCGACCAACCTTGAGCGGTAAATCGGCCGTCCCGCAGATCAGTTTGGAAAGCTCCATGAACTGCCGGAAAGAGACGCTCTCGCTGTCACTGAGGGGTGTCAGCGCGGATGAGGTGTTGGCGGCAAGAGAGACGGTCGGCCATTTGGCCACAAGGGCCGCCGTTCCAGCAGACATGACGTAGTGCAGCAGGCTTCGCCTATCAATGTTCATCACGTTTGCACTCGGGAAATACAGAATGACCTGTAACGAATACTCCGAATATATGACGGCAGCATGATCACGAAATCAAGGGTTTGCAGATTTTGCAGATTTTGCAGATGTGTCGCGGCCGCAAACGAACTTTTCTCCATTGGCCGCCGACAGGTCGGCCAATGGCTCAATCAAACGGCTGTCTGTCTGAAAAATATTTTCCATAGAGATCTACAGTGGAACGCTTGCCCACGTTTGGGAGGCGGTCTGCGGCCCAATCCACCACGCTCGCTCGACCTTGATCCCGCAACCCCTCAATCATTTGCCAATCGGGTCTCTGTTTCGAAGCTCTCGCCAATTTTAAAATGTGCGGACTTCCGTCGATCAGGTGAAAGCGATGGCGTCCAAGTCGGCGCACGTCGGTATCGACCAGGAACGGAATTTTGGGCATACGCCGGCATAGCTCGATCCTCTCGACCTGGGTCCTGAGGGGCTGATTGAAGGTCAGACGACCGATGTTGGCAGAGATCTTGTCATTGGTGGCCGGTAGGCCAGGATCACGATCGGGGCTGATCTGGATGAGCAGCGTGTCGTCAGTGCTGGTCTCGGAGATCAATGTCACCAGGTCGGGATTGGCCGAGAAGGCGCCGTCCCAATAGTAGAAGCGCCCGATGCGAACCGCCGGGAAAAGGGTCGGCAAACAGGCTGACGCAACAACAACATCAGCGCTGATCTCATTCTTGCGGAATAACCTTCCGCGGCCTGACGCGACCTCCGTCGCAGCAATAAAAAGCTTGATCGGTGATTCACGCCGCAATTGCTCAAAATCGATTTTTGCGAGCAGGATATCGCGTAGCGGGTTCACGTTCAGTGGATTGAGGTCGTAGGGCGACCAACCACTGCTCATGCGTTCCATGCTTTGCTGGGCGATGGCTCCCGATATTTTCGCTGCCGGTGAATAGGCTAGTGGAGATCCCGGGTGCGAGTCTGGCGCACCGGTTCGGCTGATAGCACTCCACACATCGTTGAGGCGCTCGCGTGCACCCTCCGGACCGCCATCCATGAGCCCCGCGGCGAGCGCGACCGCGTTGACCGCGCCCGCGCTTGTTCCGCTCACACCGTCGATTGAGATGTGCCCTCGCTCCAGCAGGGCGTCGACGACGCCCCAGGTGAAGGCGCCGTGGGCGCCGCCGCCCTGAAGAGCCAGGTTCAATTTCCTGCCCGATGCCCGCCCGCGGGCAATCTTTTTTAGACGCCGAGCGAAATCTGCCGCCGCGCCCCTCTCAATCGGTAAAGGGTTAGCTCGGCGCTGTCTTGATCGGACCACAGGTCCGGCACCGGAAATCAGGGCTTCGTTCTCCATTACAGTCTCCCGCATTTTGTCTGAATCCAGGTTCGCGTGACATCGCGGTGTTCAGAACGACCGGTCATATGGGAACCAAATAGGGCATATTTGTGCACTGCACAAAACACTGTATCGGCATCTTGGATCGGGCCAGCGCTTTGCGGGAGGGTGAAGCGTTCTCAGAGGCTGCCTCAAAAGCCATGAATTCTCTGGATTCCTGTTCGTTTTCTACTGTATAAAGGGAAATAAGACATAAATCTGCGAAATACGGAGTATTTGCAGTAAAATGCAGGATTTCGGACACGCATTCTCCCTGGCTTTCCAACTAATGTGGGCTGCTGACCCGGATCTGATGGAGATTATCGGGCTCTCGCTGCGTGTCAGCCTCACCGCCATGACGATTTCCTGTGCGATTGCGCTGCCCATCGGCGCCGCCCTCGGCATGATCCGGTTTCGCGGGCGCGGCGCGGCGATCATTCTTCTCAATGCGCTGATGGGCCTGCCCCCGGTCGTAGTGGGCTTGTGCGTTTATCTGATGTTGTCGCGCGCCGGACCAATGGGTTGGCTGGGTCTGCTCTACACCCCAACGGCCATGATCATTGCGCAGTCGATCCTGATCACGCCGATCATTGCAGCACTTTCACGGCAGGTGATTGAGGATTTGCACGCCGAATATGCCGAACAGTTCCGATCCATGTGCGTGCCGACACGTACTGCGATCGCCGCGTTGTTATGGGATGCGCGCTATTCGCTGCTGACGGTCGCGCTTGCTGGTTTTGGGCGCGCCGTCGCTGAAGTTGGCGCGGTCATTATCGTTGGTGGCAACATTGACCATCTGACTCGGGTCATGACCACGGCCATCGCGCTTGAGACATCGAAAGGCGATCTGTCACTGGCGCTGGCTCTGGGCATGGTGTTGTTGCTGATCGCGCTTGTCATCAATGCCGGCGTCATGGCGGTACGTATGACGGCGGCGAGGTTCGCCTATGCTTGATGTCACTACAGCATATGAGCACGGACCAACCGTGGAAGCGACGGAACAGGAACTCTCGCCGGTTCTGCCGTGCGAGGTGCGCGGCCTGTGCTTCGCGGCGGGGGGTAGTCCTCTGATCGACAAGATAGATCTCACGCTTGGCGCCGGCGGTGTGACGATGATCATGGGTCCGAACGGTGCCGGCAAGAGTGTGTTCATTCGGCTGCTCCACGGCATGCTTGAGCCGACGGCCGGAGAAATTCACTGGGGCGGCCGCCCGCTTGACGAGGAAACACGCAAACGCCAGGCAATGGTCTTCCAGACTCCGGTTCTGCTTCGCCGCTCGGTGGAAGCAAACATCGCATTTGCACTTCGCCTGCATGGTGAGGGCGGGCGGGCGCGTTGCGCAGAGATGCTTGAAGAAGCAGGGCTGTCCAACAAATCCAGTCAACCGGCCCGGTTGCTTTCCGGCGGCGAGCGACAGCGGCTCGCTATTGCCCGCGCACTGGCTGCTGATCCTGATGTGCTGTTTCTCGATGAACCGACAGCAAGCCTCGATCCCGCCTCCGTCCAGTTAATCGAGGAAATCGTTTTTTCAGCGCGTGACCGGGGCGTGAAGATCATCTTTATCACCCACGATATCGGCCAGGCTCGCCGCCTTGGCGACGATGTCGTCTTCATGCATCGCGGCCGGATCATGGAGCGTGCACCAACCCCTCGTTTTTTTGACAAACCCTCTTCGCGCGAGGCGAAGGATTACCTTGCCGGACGGATTGTTCTATGAGCAAAAATTTAAAGAAAACAAAGGAGTAAGTCTATGTTGTGCGGCAAACTTCTGAAGTTCGGCGTTGCGGTAGTCAGTTCGGCATTCTTCATGGCGGGAATAGCGCAGGCTGAAGAGTCGATCATTGTTCAGTCGACCACGTCGACCCAGAATTCTGGGCTGTATAAACACCTGCTGCCGCTCTTCAAAAACAAGTCGGGGATCACGGTCAACGTGGTTGCGGTCGGTACAGGGCAGGCGATCAAAAACGCACAAAACTGCGATGGCGACGTGCTGCTGGTTCATGCCAAACCGGCGGAAGAGAAGTTCGTGAAGAACGGCTATGGGGTGAAACGAACCGACGTCATGTATAACGACTTTATTATCGTCGGGCCGCCAGAAGACCCGGCCAAGGTCGGCCGTATGAAGGATGCGCCGGATGCGCTGAAGAAGATTTCGAATGCGAAGGCGATCTTCGCTTCACGCGGCGATAATTCCGGCACGCACAAAAAGGAAGTGCGTCTGTGGAAGGCTGCTGACATCAATCCGAAAGGCGCCAGTGGCAAGTGGTACCGTGAGACGGGTTCGGGCATGGGCGCCACGTTGAATACGGGCGTGGGCATGGGGGCATACGTCATGACCGACCGGGCCACCTGGATCAGCTTCAAGAACAAGGGCGACTACAAGATCCTTGTTGAGGGCGATGATGACCTGTTTAACCAGTACGGTGTCATCCTGGTGAACCCGAAGAAGTGCCCGAAGGTCAATCAGGCGGCAGGGCAGACTTTCATCAAATGGCTGATCGGTGAGGATGGGCAGAAGGCCATCGCCAACTACAAACTCGGTGGCAAGCAGTTGTTCTTCCCCAACGCCAACAAGGGACAGAGCTAGACAGTTCAGTCGAAAGGGGTCGCGGTTCAGTTCTGCGGCCGCTCTGCAAATCATAATAAGGTGGAACGATGAAACTCAGCGCACGCAATATTCTCAAGGGCACGGTGACCCGGGTAAAAAAAGGAGCCGTGGCGGCACAGGTCAATGTCGACATTGGTTCCGGCAATGTGATCACCTCAACCATTACGGTCGACGCCGCTGACGAACTCGGGCTTGTCGAGGGTAAGGACGTGTCCGTTATCATCAAATCAAGCGAAGTTATCCTCGGGGTCTGACAACCCGTTTCGTCGAACAGGGGTTTTAATGCGTCTGATACTGTTTGTGGCGGTTTTGCTGATGCCGTTCGCGGCTGTCGCCGAAAGTGTGACCGACTCCGCCGGTCGCACTGTCGATGTCCCGGACAATATCACCCGGCTTTACGCGTCGGGCCCGCCGGCCGCGGTGATCGCTTACGCTCTGGCGCCCGACAAGCTGATCGGCTGGCCGCGTGCCTTTACCCGGGACGAACTGCCGTATGTCGCCAAGGAATTTCGAAACCTCCCGGAGGTTGGCCGGCTGACGGGCCGTGGTGGTACAGCAAATCTCGAAGTCGTCATCCGCGAGAAACCTGATCTGATCGTTGATTTCGGCTCCTTGCGCGATACGTATGTGTCGCTTGCCGACAGGGTACAGGCGCAGACCGGTATTCCAAATGTTCTGATCGATGGGCGGTTCGAAGCGACGCCTGCTGCCCTGCGTCTTCTTGGCAAGATCCTTGGGCGTTACGAGGTTGCTGAAATCCAGGCCCGGTATGCCGAGCGCCTCTTCGCCCAACTCAACGAGATACTTAAAGACATCCCCGCCAGCAAAAGGCCGCGCGTTTATCTGGCGCGCAGGGCCGACGGATTGGAAAGCGGTGCTGTCGGCTCGATCAATACCGAGATACTGGAACGCGCGGGCGGGAAAAATGTTGTCGGCGAAGTGCCCGGCCGTCGGGGGCTTGTGCAGATGACGATGGAAAAAATCCTGCTCGCCGACCCGGAAGTTATCGTCACATGGGACCGCAATTTTTATGAGTCCGTCTGGAAGGATCCGGTCTGGGCCAAGGTCAGTGCGGTTAAGAACAAGCGGGTTTACCTGAGCCCGGTTTATCCTTTCGGATGGATCGACCGGCCGCCTTCGGTCAACCGATTGATCGGCCTCAAATGGATGGCGCATCTGCTCTACCCGGAGCTTTTCCCCATGGATCTTCCGGAAGAAACCCGCCGCTTTTACGAGCTGTTCTATCACGTCACACTGAGTGACCGGGAGATCACGGAACTGCTGGGTCCTGCCGTTGTGCCCCGTTGATCAGGCTACCTGCCGTTGAAATGCACGCGTCCGAGCCCTGACACATCATATCCCTCCAGCGATGTGACCCGTTCCTCGAATGCAGAACTGCGACACAGCGCGAGAAAGCTCTGAAACGGTGCTTCAAACCACTCGCTGCGCCAGACCAGCAGGTCGAACCGTTCACGGACCACAGGGACGAAGTCGAGCCGGTATTGTTTCGCGACCGCGAGGAGACCGAAGGCCGCATCCGCCTGATCCTCAAGCACCGCGAGTGCCGCATCGGTCTCGGTACGCGCGGCATGTATGAGTTCAACGGCATCGGGTTTCAGATCGGCCTCGCCAAGAAGATAGTCCAGCAACACCTGGCTGCCGGCTTGTTGCTGCCGCGGGACAACCCGGAGGCCTCTAAGATCGCCGACTTTGTTGATTTTTCGCGGATTGCCGGGCTGGACGATAAGTCCGCGCTCGCGCCAGGCCCACTCAACCAGAACAACCGGCTTGGCTGGAAAGCGCGCCTTGACCGCTGCGACATTCCATTCTTGAGAGTCGCGGTCGAAAATATGCAGCCCCGTAGCAATACCTTCCGCATTTGCGAACCGGTCAAGTCCGTCAAGGCTGCCATCAAAGTATGTCGCCACACCGGACCCTGATTCGCGCAGACACCATTCCAGAAGTGGATCGTGGCTTCCTAGAAAAACGCCAGGAAAAACAGTCGGCGCACCAGCATCGCCTGACCCGTGCCGGGCAAGCCATGCGTCAAGTGCGGTGCGTTGGAACAGCAGCTTGCCGAGGGCGCGGGTGCAGGGAATATCGCCGGAGGCGGCCAGGTCGTAAACCTTGCGTTCCTTGATGCGCAGCAGGTCCGCGACCTCTTTCGTCGTCAGATATTCCCCTGAATACTGGGCCATGGGCGCTCCACCGACATCCGGATTGGCACCCGGTGTGCCGTCTTCCTGCAAAATCCGGTTGAATTTACAGATTCCCGTAAAAACTAATAAAAATCAACGAGTAACTCACTGTGTGCCTAATGCGATTCCGTGATCTGGTGCCTGCGGGTATATTGTGGGATAAGTCTCACAACTTCAGGACCAAGCATATGAAAAATAAAGGCTATTTTTCAGAAAGATGGCGGCGAACAATATGAATGACGTTACATTCAGATCGGCGCGCGAAAGCGATCTTGCGGAAATCGTGACTTTGTTGGCCGATGATCCGCTGGGTTCCACACGCGAGTCAGGCGATGGCGACATGGATGCATACGAGCGTGCGTTCAGCGAGATCAATGCGGATCCCAATAACTTGATCGCTGTGATTGAGGATGAAGGGAAAGTTGTCGGCTGCCTGCAGGTGACGTTCATTGCCAATCTGAGCTTCGAGGGCGGCCGCCGCGCACTTGTTGAAGCGGTGCGTGTTGCCGACAGCCATCAGGGCCGGGGTCTTGGCCGCGCAATTATGGAATACGCGATCGGCCTTGCAAAGGAGCGGGGGTGCAGGATGGTTCAGCTTACCAGCAACAAAGAGCGTCCCGAGGCGATCAAGTTCTACGAGCAACTCGGCTTTCTGCCGACCCATGTCGGCTTCAAACTTTACCTTTAATCTCGTCCGGTTTGACACGCCAGTGCGGTAGCACAAAAGTTTCGGCCCGGTGCTGGGGACACCGGGCCGACTTTTGCAGTCGTAACGTATCAGGGGGGTCATGTATGGCGGTGCGCTATTGCGTTCCGCTGACTATGAAACTAGCCCATCATGGTTAACAAAAGGTGTGCAACCGTACCGCAATCAGAATTATTCGTTTCTGGCCGCGTCGATATACATTTCCCTGAGTTTGCGTGTCACCGGTCCGGGCTGTCCGCCACCGATCATCTCGCCGTCAATTTCAACGACTGGCATAACGAAGCTTGATGCGCTGGTTAGGAAAGCCTCCGATGCGCCTTTTGCCTCTTCGATTGTGAAGAGGCGTTCTTCAAATGATATTTGCCCTGTTTCCGCCAGTTTCAGAATCGAGCGCCGGGTAATACCGGGCAAAATTTTGTTGGAGAGGGGACGTGTCACGAGATGGTTTCCGTCAAGAACAATGAATGCGGTATTGGAGGTGCCCTCGGTCACATGCCCGTCTTCGATCATCCACGCATCATCGACACCCGCACGCTTTGAAGTCTCCTTGCCCATGGCCTGCGCCAGCATGCCCGTTGATTTGATATCGCGGCGATGCCAGCGAATATCGGGAATGGAAATAATTTTGATGCCGGTCCTGGCTTTGGCCGAATCAGTAAGGTCCTTGACCTGAGTAAAGGCGATCAGGGTCTGTTTGGCATCTTCGGGATACGCAAATTCACGCTCTGCCACACCCCGAGTGATCTGCATGTAGATCAGTCCCTCGGTGATATTGTTGCGCTCAACAAGCTGCTCATGCATTTCGCGCAATTCGGCGTCCGGAATGGGCTGCCCCATCTCGAGTTCCTTGAGCGAACGATGCAACCGCTCCATGTGCGGTTCATAGTCTACGAGCTTTCCATCAATCACCGCCGTGACCTCATAGACGCCATCGGCGAATAGAAACGCTCGATCGAAAATTGAGACTTTCGCCTCTTCCTCCGGCACAAATTCGCCATTCACATAAACGATGCGCCCCATGGTTTATCTCCCTTCCGCATCCGCTTCGAGCACATGCAGGCCCGCCTCGCGGATCATTTCAATGTCCTGTTCCGTTTCCGGATTCGGTGTGGTGAGCAGTTTTTTCCCGTAGAATATGGAATTCGCACCCGCGAGCAGGCATAGGATCTGCGCCTCGCGCGACAGGCTCTGTCGACCCGCGGAAAGCCGCACCCGCGATTTCGGCATGATGATGCGCGCGGTCGCAATCATGCGCACCATTTCTATGGCCTCGACCGGTTTCTGATTTTCGAGAGGCGTGCCCGGAACGGCAACGAGCGCATTTATCGGCACGCTTTCGGGATGGGGATCCATGGACGCCAACACTTGCAGCATGCTGGCGCGATCGCGATCGCTTTCGCCCATACCGATGATACCACCGCAGCAAACGTCGATGCCGGACTTGCGAACACAAGAGATCGTATCGATGCGGTCCTGGTAGGTCCGGGTAGAAATGATCTCGGAATAAAATTCAGGCGAGGTATCAAGATTGTGGTTGTAGGCAGTAAGGCCCGCATCCGCCAGCCGGTCCGCTTGGTCTTGCGAGAGCATGCCAAGGGTCACACAGGCTTCCATCCCCATTTCGCGCACGCCTGAAACCATTTGCAGGACCTGGTCGAATTGTGGTCCGTCATGCACTTCACGCCATGCTGCGCCCATGCAAAAGCGCGTTGCACCGGCGCCTTTCGCGGCGCGCGCGCGTTCAAGCACCGTGTCGACATCGAGCAGGATTTCTCTCTCAAGCCCGGTTTCCTTGGCGTAGTGCGCTGATTGCGGGCAGTATTTGCAGTCCTCCGGACACGCTCCCGTCTTGATTGAGAGCAGGCTTGCCAACTGCACCGTTCCTTCTTCGTGGTAGGCACGGTGGACATCTTGAGCCCTGTGGACCAGCTCAACCAGCGGTGTCTCAAGGACGGCGAGGATTTCGTCGACGCTCCAGTCGCAGCGCGGTTCTGCCACAATTGCGGGTGCGGGTTTCTCTTGGGTATGGTGACCGTTCAGGGACATGGGGTTTGGCTTCAATGGTTGGGCATGATTGCTGCTTGCTCAGCGCTGCGGTAATACAAGAACATGAACCGAAGTGAAAGTCGCTATCACGATTGGCTTGAGGCGCGTGGCCGCACCGGACTCTTGCGTGCGCTGTCGAATGCAATCCCGCACGCGCCGGGGCATGTGTCTTTCGGCGGTGCGCAATTCGTCAATTTTTCAGGAAACGATTATCTTGGTCTCTCGCGGTGCCCGAAACTGGTTGAGCGCGGACAGGACTGGGCCGGGCGATATGGTGCCGGGTCTGGTGCATCGCGCCTTGTCACGGGAAATCTCGATTTGTTCGAAGCACTCGAGCGCAAGGTTGCTGCATTCAAGCAGATGCCTGCAGCCCTTGTTATGGCATCAGGATTTCAGACCAACGCCGCCGTGCTTCAGGCATTGCTCGACAAGCAGGTGCTCGGCGAGGATCCGATCGTCTTTGCCGATCGCCTAAACCACGCCAGTATGCATTTCGGCTGCCAGGCGGCAGGGGTCCGCCAGCAGCGTTATCGTCATTGCGATGTAGCCCATCTGGCGAGCCTCCTCACGAAATCTGAAAGTGTCAGTCGCCCGAAATTCATCCTCACCGAGAGCGTCTTCTCTATGGACGGTGACGTGGCGCCAATGGAAGAGCTCGCCAGGCTCGCGCGCGAATATGACGCAACACTCGTTTGCGACGATGCCCATGCTACCGGCGTTCTGGGCGACAAGGGCAAAGGCTTGAGCGATGGTGCCCACATTGCGATCGGAACATTTTCTAAAGCCATGGGCAGCTATGGCGCCTACGTCGCCTGCTCTGAAACCGTACGCGACTATCTGGTGAACCGTTGCTCAGGTCTCATCTACTCTACGGCGCTGCCGCCGCCGGTACTTGGAGCTATTGACGCAAGCCTCGACATTATTGCCGGACTGGAAGACGAACGCGCGCACGTCGCCGCATTGGCGCGAAGATTCCGTAAGGAGGCGACCGATCAGGGTTTCGACACTGGCACCTCGGCCACGCAAATCGTGCCGCTGATCGTTGGCGAGGCTGACGCCGCACTTGCATTGAGCGGTCAGCTCAAGGACGAGGGGTATTGGGCGAACGCTATCCGTCCGCCGACCGTGCCCAATGGAACCGCCAGGCTGCGCCTTGCTTTTTCCGCCGCACACACAAAAGGGCAGGTGGACGGGCTCCTGGACGTGCTCCCCGTGAAGCTGTCGCAAAAACAAGCGGTACCGGTATGAAAATAGTGCTGGTTCATGGCTGGGGGTGTAACGCAGCCGTCTGGGATAAGCTTCTGCCCTATTTCGACGATTGTGAGATTCACCTCGTGGATCTCGGGTTTGTGCGCGGCGGACCCAAGGGGTCCAATGAAATTCCGGCTGATTCACTGTGCATTGGTCACTCCTTCGGCGTGACGTGGTTGCTCAAGCATGGGCCGCGCCCCATGCGTGGACTTGTCTCGATTGCCGGGTTCGATTGCTTGCACAAATATGTGCCGCATGAGGTGCTTGCTGAGATGCGGGAGGGAATGCGCCGCGATGCGCAAGCACAAATGGAAAGTTTCTGGGAGAGTTGCGGCGTAGCAGATGAAACCTCTGGCTGGGATATCGACGCGGGCGGCCTGAGGGGCGGGCTCGACTGGATTGCCACCTGGGACACGAGCGATCAGCTCAGAACCCTCGGTTCGCCTGTTCTTGCACTTGCGAGCGAGAACGACCGCATCGTACGAAAGGAGGCGACCGAAGCCATCTGGAACAATGGGACAGCCGAACTCCGCTGGCACCCAACTGGCGGTCACATGCTGCAGTTGAATGATCCCGAATGGTGCGCGGGACAAATCCGGACATTCGCCGATGGTCTTGAGCCGTAACCGTCTCGTGGCCGCGCGGTTTGCGCGCGCCGCGAGAACTTATGAACATCATGCGGAATTGCAGGCCGATGTTGCCGCGAAGCTGGCGGAGCTGCTGCCCGCTCTGGAGCGCCCAAGGGTTCTCGAGGTCGGCTGTGGGACCGGGTTTCTGACGCGCCATTTGCTGGAACGATATCCACATGGCGACTTTCTCATCACCGATCTGGCGCCTGAAATGGTTGAGCGTTGCAGCGCGCAGCATGAATCTCGCAATGGCCGTTCCATCTTGTTTGCCACAATGGATGGGGAGGCTCCCGACTGTGTCGGAAAATTCGATCTCGTTGCTCTTTCGATGACAGCGCAATGGTTTGCAGACCCGCTCAGTGGGCTGCAGGGGTTCACGCGGCTGCTCAAGCCCGGTGGTTGCGTCTTGTATGCGGCGCCGGGACCGGGCTGCCTTCCTGAGTGGCGCGCTGCTCTTGAAAACAGCGGTTTGCCATATGGTGGCGTCGACATGCCCGAACTCCCTCACATCGTTTCTGAGGAAGACCGGACGGTGGATTACGGGAGCGGCATCGCCTTCCTTCGGACGCTAAAAGCCATTGGCGCAACAACACCTCGGCCAGGTTACGTTCCTCTGCCACCAGGACATTTGCGCGCGGCATTGCAACGACTGGAGAGAGACCATGGTGCGCGCATCTCCTGGCGGATCGCCTACGGTAAAATTCCCGTTTGAAGTCGGCTCTCCTCTTGAAACCGAGTGCTTTGAAGGCCTAATTGAGGACAGAGCCTTTTTTCCCCAAAATGGGGAGCACACGGATGAAACACGCCCTTGCCCTGTTGCTGTTTTGCACGAGCACGACCCTCAGTGCGGCCGTCTATGCGTGCAACCACGACATTCTTTGCCCGACCCAATGGGTGTGGTCTGACGCTGAGGGCACATGCGTGGAAGACCCCAAGGGAACGTCCTGAGATGCAGTTGAGCCGACGGCAATTCAACCAGGGTGCCATGGCACTTTCCGGTGCGGCAACGATGCCGCCCGTGCCCTTGCCGATGCGCAGCGGCGGTGATGATGCCTATATGGCCATCATCAGCGAGCTGTCGCGCGTTGAGGAGGCGGCTCACGCTGCCGGAGCCGGCGCGCCGGGTGGTGGCGCGGTTACGATGACAGGCCAGCAGCTTGAGTCTTTCCTTGGCCACATGGACATGCAGGTCAGCCCATTTGAGACGGCAGGACAGGTCTATCGCGAATTGCGCAGCTTCCTGAAGGAACAGACCAAGGAAATTGCTCGAGAGGCCGGGGAAACCTTTGCACGCGCGAAAAGAGGGTCAAGCCCTCTAGAATTCGATCAGGAACACGGGACGGAAGCCACCGACGGGCAGGATGAGGACGAGCAGGACACGTCAATTTCCTCATGAGCGTCCGCGCGCCTACCAATATCGCCCGGGTCTCCTGCCTTTGTCCGTATTAGCTCTGCGCCAAGCCCTGGCGCGCGGTGATATTGTCACCAGACCGTGTTCGCGATCCGGACCGGGCGGCAGGTAGATGGCATCATAGGGCAGGAAATAGGCCTCAATGATATCGAATTTCTCCTGGTCGATTTTGGTGCGTTCGCGCATGCGCAGCGAATAGATCAGGACAAGAAGCGGAAACGCGCCGGCCATCCCGATGACCACAAAATCAAGCACTGTCGCGTGGCCTCTCTTGAACAAGTCAAATCCGCCAAGTCCGATTGCCGTCGCGGTTACGGCGAGGAGGCCTGCAATCGCAAACAAAACCAAATAGCGCCGATCGGACTGACCGATGCGGTCGGCAGCATGCTCAAGTTTATCGATGCGCGCGGCCGCGGCTTTGGCTTTGGCGGCTATTTCCGCCGGTAATTCCGCCAAAAACGTATCAAGATCGACAGTCTTTTCCTGCATGGGTCCCTGCATCAAATCGCGAATTGGCGCGCAACCTTAAGGGATGCGGGCGGTCGGGTGAAGGCAGGTAGCAGTCACAAATCGTCAGTTTGCATTAACCATAATCGGTCACCATCACGCCCAGATGTGATGAGGTTCCGCGTAAAGTGTCGATTTCCCTGCCAGCGCCTGCGGCGCAACTCTTAGCTCCAACGGCGTCTCTGGCTGAATCGCTGGGACTTCGGTCTGGGCAGGTGGTGGAAGCCCGTGTCGTGAATACAGGCCAGAGCGGGCAATTCCAGCTTGCTGTCGGCAATCAGACGATTGATGTGTCCGCCGCCCTCAAACTGCAGGAGGGCGCCCTTATAAGGCTGCTTGTTCAGGGGAGTGGTTCGGGCCAGCGCCTAACTGTGTTGCCGACACCCGTGCCAGCTACTGCGCAACCACATGGTCAATCCCAACAAACCCTGCCGCTGATGCCGCAACAAAGCGCCGCTCCACAGACGCAGGTGGTTCGTGCTCGAGCGCAACCTGTTGCAGCGCCTCCTTCCTCTTCCGGAGCAACAGCCCAACCACCTCAGCCCACCGTCCAGGGACAGCCGACTGCTGGGCAACCTGTCGCAGCGCATTCCAACACTGTGCCGACGCGTCCTGTTGTTGTGGCAACAAATGGAGCAGGTGTGTCGCAACAGCCTCTGCCACCAGCGGCTTCTACGGCAACCAACCTATCGCCAAATCAAAACGCCGCGCCGCAACCGGCCCCCGGAGGGCAACAGGTATTAGCCCATGAGCTGCAATCCGGCACGGTGCTGCGGCTCCAGACCCAGGGAGCAGGCGTCAATGCTCGCCCCGTCCTTGCACCCGTTGCGAATCCACCGACCGCTGAGACTGCGTCTCGACCGGGGCCTGCGGGTCAGTTTCCTCTGCAAGCGGTTTCCCTCGCGCCGTTGCAACAAGCGATCACGCAAACCGTGCAAAGCGCTGTCATTCGTCAGGACAGCATCACAACCCTTTTGACGACACTGGCCGGGCTTGGCGCGAAACTTGCGAATCTGCCAAAACCGGTGGCGCAGGCCGGGTCTGATCTTCTCGCCGCACGCGTGAACCTGAATGGCCAGCCACTCGATGGCACAGCCCTTAAGCATGCTTTCAACAGGTCCGGTGTTCTCTATGAGAGTTCGCTTCTGAAGAACACCGGTCAGACGCCGCCCAAAGGGGATATCAAAGCATCGCTTCTGAATTTACGGGGAGCACTCGGCAATTGGCTCGGTGGTGATGCGGAATCGAAAACGCCTGCTCAGAACCGGCCGCCGCCGCCGACACCCGGTGCGCCACCGCGTGCGGAGCGGCCAACACTGCTGCAATTTGCAGCAAATCCACCAAATGTTGAATCCGGTACACGCCTGCTTGGCCAGACGGATGCCGCGCTCGCCCGCATGCGGCTTATGCAGATTTCATCACTTCCGGACGGCGGGCTCCGTGCAGGCCAAACGGCAGGGGGACCCGCGGAACTGAATATCGAACTGCCTTTGCTGTTTGGTGGTGAAATGAGTGTCGGCCAGTTCCAGATCATGCGCGATGGCGAACGTGGCTCGGGCCGCGACCAGAACGGTGAATGGAAAATGCGTTTTTCCATCAATTTCAGTCAGACCGGTGAGGTCGGCGCAACGGTTGCCCTGCGTGGCGGCAAGACACATGTCATGCTGTGGGCGGAGCGGGAACAGACGGCGGATGAGCTGAACAATGCTTTGACTCAACTTGAGGATGCACTGGAGGCGCGCGGCCTCAATCCCGGCACGCTTCAGTGCCGAATGGGCCACCCGCCGCAAGGGAAAAAGCCGGTCGGCGTGTTCATGGATAGCTGCTCATGACCAAAATTGACGAGACTTCTCTCGCTGTTGCGCTGGAATATGAAGTCGGCACCCGTGAGGCACCGCGTGTCACGGCCAAAGGCTATGGTGCCATTGCCGAGCAGATTATCGCGACGGCTGAAGAGCATGGCGTTGTCATAGAGTCTAACACGCTTCTGGCCGAAGCCCTGAGCGGTGTCGAACTCGATGACCGCATCCCTATGGAGCTCTATGAGGCCGTCGCGGAAGTGATCGCTTTTGTGCTCACGGCCAGCAGTAACGCCCGCTAGAGCGTGTTCAATCCTTCAAACATTCCGGCGTAGGCGCGGGTGAGTTCATCATCTGTGATGCAGTAGGGTGGCATCAGATAGACCGTCGGACCGAGCGGCCGGATATTCAGGCCGTTATTCAGATACCAGTCGCGCAGCCGTTCGCCATCATCTGTCTTGTAGTGGCCCTCGGAACCAGTGAGCTCGAATGCGAGAACAGGGCCAAGTGTGCGTGGGCGTTCCGCACGCGGATGGTCCAGGAGTGCCGTTACCTGCTCACGATGCCGGGTCTCAATATGTGCGATTTTTTCAAGCGTGTTCTCACCCTCGAACAGTTCAAGTGATTTGAGTGCCACAGCGCATGCCAGCGGATTGGCCGTAAAGGTGTGGCCATGGGCAAGGGCGGTATCGAAACTCTGGCTCAGAAAGATTTCGAAGACCTGATCGCGCGCAACCGTCACCGCCATGGGCAACATTCCCGCCGTCAGACCCTTTGAGAGACAGATGATATCGGGAACAAAACCAATCTTTTCGCAGGCGAACAGCGCGCCGGTTCGCCCAAAACCTGTGGCGACCTCGTCATAGACTACAAGCAAGCCAGCTTCGCGTGCCATTTCGCTCAACTTTTTGACGAACGCGGCACGAGAAAACCGAAATCCGCTCGCTCCCTGCATCATCGGTTCAATGATGAGTGCGGCGGCATTCGCACCCTGTGCGTCGAGCGTATTTGCAAACGCCGCGAGTGCCTCTGTCTCACGCTGGTCGATATCGTTGCTACCGTCCCAGATGGGGGCGTAGGGAATGGTGTGCACATCGCACATCAGCCCCTCATAGAGCGTGAAGAAACTTGAACCGCGTCCGAGCGACATGGCCCCAAGCGTGTCACCATGATAGCCGCCGTCGAACGCAATGAATGAGGTGCGGACGTTGTCGCCTTTATTGCGGTGATACTGGTAGGCAATCTTGAGTGCCACCTCCACTGCCGACGACCCGTTGTCGGAAAAGAAAACCCTGTTGAGGTCGCCGGGCAGGCGCTGGCTGAGTGCGTGTGAAAGATTTGCGGCGGGTGGATGGGTGAAGCCGGCGAACATGACATGTTCGAGCGTCTCGGCCTGACTATGTAGCGCTTCAACCAGCTCTGGATGCGCATGACCGTGAATGCAGGTCCACCAGGACGAAATCATATCCAGCAATTCATTGCCGTTTTCATCGAACAGTGATGCGCCTTTTGCCCGCGTTACGACGACGGGGTCGCGTTCGGTCGCGTGCTGCGTGAACGGATGCCAGACATGGCGCCGGTCTAATTTCTGTATCTCGCTCAAAGGTGAACCTTTTCGGCGCTGGTGGCGCTTACAACGCCATGAGATCAACTTCCGGTTTTACAGCTTCAAGGGCGGCCTTCGTCAATGGCTCGAGGGGTGGAATATGCACAATGACAGGCACTTCACCATATGACTCAATCGCCGCTCGATTGTGGGGCACGTCGGGACCGCTGAGAATAATGCCCGCGACGGGAATACTCCGCGCGCGCAGAGCCTCAAGAGAGAGCAGGGAATGGTTGATGGTTCCGAGTGTCGTGCGACAAACGAGAATGGCCGACAAGCCCAATTGCTCTATGAGATCAATGATATAGGCACTGTCGTTCAGCGGCACCATAAGACCACCTGCCCCTTCGACAATAAGTGAACCATCGTCGTCTGGCAGTGTGAAATTCGACATCTCAATAGTTACGCCGGCACGTCGCGCGGCCTCGTGCGGTGACAACGGCTCCGGCAATGCGTAGGTGGTTGGAATAACACGATCATCGCTTATGCCAGCCAATGTTCGCATGGTTGCTTCATCGGTCTGGTCGAGCCCGGCCTGTACGGGTTTCCAGTAGCGCGCGGACGTGTGCAGCATGGCCCACGCGCATGCGACGGTTTTGCCCACATCCGTATCCGTTCCTGTGATAAAGCAGCGCATGGGTGAGACCTATAGGGGAATGGTGGCTGAGAGCAAGGCCCTCCGCGTGATCGGGCCGGCGCCAGGATTATGCACAAGCTAGCTTCCCGTTGTACTTCAGCCCCCTTGACCTGCGAGAGCGGGATGGCTTTGTTGGCCGCGAAAAACATGGTGAGTCGAAACTGCTGGCAGCGATAGGAGCAGCGAATGGCAGAAGCACTGGCAAAAGACGAGCCCCAAGGGGCGGTGGTGCATCAGGATTTGGCGAATGCGATCCGCGCCTTGTCGATGGACGCGGTGCAGGAGGCCAACTCCGGGCACCCCGGAGCACCCATGGGGTTTGCGGACGTAGCCAGCGTTCTCTTCATGCGCTTCCTGAAGTTCGATGCCTCGACGCCTGATTGGCCTGACCGCGACCGCTTCGTCCTTTCGGCCGGTCACGGTTCTATGCTGCTCTATTCGCTGCTTTACCTCACGGGCACGCCCGGTATGGACGTGCAGCAGCTGAAGAATTTCCGCCAACTTGGCTCGATGACGGCCGGACATCCTGAATATAGCCACGCGCCGGGTATCGAAACCACGACCGGACCACTCGGGCAGGGACTTGGCAATGCGGTCGGCATGGCGCTGGCCGAGCGCATGCTGAACGCGCGGCTCGGCGACGAGATTGTCGATCACTACACTTACGTGATGGCGGGTGACGGTTGCCTGATGGAAGGCATCAGCCATGAGGCGATATCGCTTGCGGGCCACCTTCAGCTGTCCAAGCTGATCGTCCTTTTCGACGACAACAATATTTCCATCGATGGTCCGACGGACTTGAGTGTGTCCGATGATCAGCTCAAACGCTTTCAAGCGTCCGGCTGGGAGACTTCGCGGATTGACGGACATGATCCCGATGCGATCGCGGCGGCGATCCAGGCGGCCCAAAATTCAGACAAGCCATCGCTCATCGCTTGTGAAACGACGATCGGTTACGGGTCGCCCAACAAGCAGGGCACGGCGGCAACCCATGGCGCACCGCTCGGTGAAGAGGAGATTGCGGCGACGCGCGAAGAACTCGGATGGCCGCATGCGCCTTTTGAAGTGCCTGGGGATATTCTGAATTCTTGGCGTGCTGCCGGTGCACGCGGCGCATCTGATCGTGAAGCTTGGGATGCCCGAGCTGAAGCGCTTGGAGAGCAGCAAAGATCGCGGCTCGGAGATCCCGTTGATGCCGACGTAATCAAGGCGATCGGGCAGGCGGTTCGTGAGGCAAAGGCTGAGTTCTCATCCGAGACGCCGAAACTCGCGACGCGGGTATCCTCGCAAAAAGTGCTTGAGAAGTTGGTGCCCGTGGTGCCCGGAATTATTGGCGGTTCGGCGGATCTCACCGGTTCGAATGGAACTTTAACGAGCCACCACACTGACGTAGAACCGAATGTATTTTCGGGATCGTATATTCGGTATGGCGTGCGTGAGCATGGCATGGCGGCAGCCATGAACGGTATGGCGCTGCACGGGGGCATTGTGCCTTACGGGGCAACATTCCTGGTCTTTACCGATTATTGCCGGCCTTCCATCCGCCTGTCCGCTCTCATGGAGCAACGCGTCATCTATGTGATGACCCATGATTCCATCGGGCTTGGCGAAGACGGGCCGACACATCAGCCGGTTGAGCATCTGGCGAGCCTGCGGGCGATGCCTAATCTCAATGTATATCGGCCCGCTGATGCAGTGGAGTGTGCAGAGTGCTGGGAACTCGCACTCGCCGGTGCCGGCACGCCGTCGATCCTGGCGCTCAGCCGGCAAGGGTTGCCCACGTTGCGTACGGATCATACTGACGAAAATCTGTGCGCGCGTGGCGCCTATGTACTGCGCGAGGCTGATGGCGACCGCAACGTCACACTGCTTGCCACAGGTTCAGAATTGGAGCTGGCGGTCGAAGCGGCAGACATGCTTGCCAAGGACGGCATAAAAGCAGCAATCGTGTCCATGCCTTGTTGGGAGCTTTTCGAACGACAGGACAAGGCCTATCGGGCCAAGGTTCTGGGTGATGCGCCGCGCATTGGAATTGAAGCCGCCTGTGGTTTCGGTTGGGACCGCTGGCTCGGCGAGAATGGCCACTTCATCGGCATGTCCGGCTTCGGGGCGTCAGCACCTGCGGGGCAGCTCTATGAGCATTTCGGCATAACCGCCAATGCAATGGCTGCCGCTGCAAAATCGCTCTGCGGCAAGTAGAGGTTCTGCTGCCCATGATCGAACCTGAGTTTCGCTCCATTGATGAAGCGGAGGTCAAAGGCAAGCGTGTTGTTGTGCGCGTTGACCTGAATGTACCCATGCATGACGGGGTCGTGACCGATGCGACCCGCATCGAACGGGCTCTCCCGACAATCCGCTTGCTTGTGTCGCGTGGCGCCAAGGTTATCATTCTTTCCCACTTCGGCCGGCCAAAGGGGCAGCGCGTACCCGAATTATCGATGGCACCAGTTGCAAGGAAGATGGGCGATTTGCTGCCCGGTGTGACGGTGCAATTCGTGGATGACTGCATTGGCCCTGACGTTGAGAAGGCGGTGAATGCACTGGGTGACGGAGAAGTCGCGTTTCTTGAAAACCTTCGCTTTCACGCTGGTGAAGAGGCCAATGACCCGGAATTCGTGAAGGGGTTGTCCCTTCTCGGCGACATCTATGTGAACGATGCATTTTCCGCGGCCCATAGGGCGCACGCGTCAATTTCTGGAATTGCAGAAGTTCTGCCCCCCTATGCCGGTTTTCTCATGGCGGCGGAAATGGAGGCGCTTACACGCGCCCTTGAACACCCCGAAAGGCCGGTTGCGGCTGTCGTCGGTGGGGCGAAGGTCTCAACCAAAATCTCCGTCCTCATGAATCTGGTGAAAAAACTGGATTGCGTCATTATCGGCGGCGGAATGGCGAATACGTTCCTCCATGCGCAGGGCGTTGCCGTTGGCAAATCACTATGTGAGCCGGACCTTGCGGATACTGCACTTGAGATTTTGCAGGCCGCTCAGGAATCGGATTGCGACATCCTGCTTCCCTCTGACGTCGTCGTAGCAAAGGAATTCAAAGAGGGCGCGCCAAATGAAATTTGTGCGCTGGACCAGGTCCCAGCCGACGGCATGATCCTCGATGTCGGACCGGAGACGATGCAAGCACTCAAAGAGCGGCTCACGACCTGCAAAACCCTGCTGTGGAACGGTCCGCTTGGTGCCTTCGAAATTGAGCCTTTCGGCGAGGGGACCTTTGTGCTGGCGCGTGATGCAGCGAAACTTACAAAAGAAGGCGCGCTCATCACCGTGGCAGGAGGTGGAGACACTGTCTCCGCACTGAATGCGGCGGGTGTGGCGGATGATTTTACCTACTTGTCGACGGCCGGGGGCGCGTTCCTGGAGTGGCTGGAGGGAAAAACCCTTCCTGGCGTTGCAGCCTTGAGCGTCAAGTGAACGGATCAAAGATGGAACCAATCAGAAGCGCCACCGCATCAAATGGGTCTGTTGGATTTGGACTATTTGCTTGTAGCTTAAACTAAAGACAAGCCATTACAGGAGGCGGAGGGTTTCATGCTCGAGCTCAGACCGAATTGCGAATATTGCGACAAGGATCTGCCACCCAATTCCGAAGAAGCCTATATTTGCAGCTATGAATGCACGTTCTGTGCGGACTGCGTTGGCGACCATCTGCACAATGTCTGTCCCAACTGCGGCGGTGGGTTCATGCCCCGACCGGTCCGGCCAAAAACGGAACGGCGTGATGGCGTATTTCTGGGGACGCATCCGGCGTCCGACAAACGCGTCCATCTGAAATATGACCGCGAAAACATTGCCGAATTCGTCAAAAGTATTCGCGACATCCCGCCCGATCAACGATAGGCGGTTGCACGCGCCTGTTTAGCCTAGACCGGGGTGAGCAGTTGCTTGCCGGCGAAATGCGCGGCAAGATTGTCAACGACAAGTTGGGCCATGGCGTTGCGCGTTTCCTGTGTCGCGCTTCCCACATGCGGTTGCACAACCACATTATCGAGGGAGAAAAATGCATCGTTGATTTTCGGCTCGCTGTCGAACACGTCGAGCGCCGCACCGGCAATGCGTTTTTCCTGCAGCGCTTTAAGCAATTCCGGTTCATCGACGACGGACCCGCGGGCAATGTTGACGAGAAAGCCATCCGGCCCAAGCGCATCCAGAACCTCACGGGTGACCAGATTGCGGGTTTCCTCACCGCCCGGGCAGGCAAGCATCAGCACATCGCAATTTTTTGCCAGAGCAACAGGCGTATCATAGTAGCGGTGGGCGACATCAGCCTGCTCCCGGCGACCATGATAGGCGATTTCCATTTCGAACGCTTCGGCCCGCCGGGCAATGGCTTTGCCGATCCGGCCAAAGCCGACAATGCCCATTGTCTTGCCCGTCATGGTTGTGGTCAGCGCCATCATGCCTTCATCTCTCCATCGGCCATCACGCACATACCGTTCGCCGCGTGAATACCCTCGAACGATGTCGAATGTCAGCGCCATCGCCAGGTCGGCGACATCATTTGTCAGCACGTCGGGGGTGTTGGTGACCGGTATCTCGCGTGCCGCGCAACCCTCGGTGTCAATTGTGTCGTAACCGACGCTGCCAACGGCAACAATCTCCAGATTGGGCAGTCGCTCCAGTAATTCCGTGGAGAAGCCTTTGGTGCCCATAGTCACGACACCGCGGATCTTGTCGCCTATCTCGTCGACCAGGGCGTCCCGGTCTTCCGCTTTGTCGTGGCGATGGAGTGTGTAGGCTTCCTTGAGCATTTCCATCTGATCGGGTCGGCTGGGAACGAGCACAAGGACATCGGGTTTTGTCGTCATTGATTTTCAGTCCGTTTCTGATGCGTTGATTGCGGGGGAGGCGGGATTTGTGTTTTGAAGCCTGAAAGTATAGCGAGGCTTCCCTGCCAGGAAAATCTATTCGGCGGAATAAGAGATTTTGGCTGAAACGGGCTTTGGGGTCTTGTCGAGACCATTGGTCGGGGCGATGTCCATGGGGCAAGCCGAGAGGATAACAATGAGGTCCTGCTCCGCGCGCAATGCGATGGCGTCGCCCTTGCGCGCTGTGGGCGGTCGAATTTCCAGGCGGCCTTGGTCATGTATCTCCACATTCTCAAAGAGATTCACCGGGCTCGGAAGCTCTGGTGGTGTAAGCCCCAATTCGCCAAGCGCCTCCCTCAAATTGTCTGCACAGTTGCGATGCGGACCCTCATGTCCAAGCAGGGCGTACCGCTCAGCGTCGCAGGCAGAAAGCAGCAAGTCATGGACGCCTGGGGAGGTGTCGCGCGAAATCGTCAGCAGCGGACGGCGGCGATTGGAGAAGAACGCATCGCCTTCCTTTGGGCATATTTTTTCAAGGCAGGAACGAGTGTGTTCGCAGGACATGAACTCATCCAGGTCCGGAAGACAAAATGCCCACGCGTCCACCACCTGGGGTCCATGTGTGAGATTGACTGTCAGGGTTGCCCCGGCAGGCAGTTCGAAAGCGCGGCCATGGCCTGCGGGTATGATGATGTCTTCCGCGTTCCTCATGGTAATCCACCGTTTTCAACCGTTTTTTTCGGTTCCTGCTTGTACAGCGCGCGCTGCCGCAGTAGGACACGGATCAATCCCCTGCGGAGGCGCGCCTATGACCGAGAACATTCTCATCGCACCATCTATTCTTTCCGCCGACTTTGCAAAGCTTGGAGAGGAAGTGCGCGCCATAGACGCGGGCGGATGTGATTGGGTTCATGTTGACGTGATGGATGGGCACTTCGTGCCGAACATCACCTTTGGTCCCTGTGTGGTTGAGGCCATCCGCCCGCACACAAAGAAGGTGATCGATGTGCACCTGATGATCGACCCTGCCGCACCTTACCTTGAGGCTTTCGCGAAAGCCGGCTCCGATATCATCACTGTGCATGCGGAAGCGGACAAACATCTCGACCGTTCACTGCAGGTAATCAGGGGTCTGGGAAAGAAGGCTGGTGTGTCGCTTAATCCTTCGACAAGTGAAACCGCCGTCGAACATGTACTCGACAAGCTGGACCTCATTCTTGTGATGACCGTCAATCCGGGATTCGGTGGACAGAAATTTATCGAGGCCCAGTGTGAAAAAATCGCGCGGTTGAAAGCCATGATCGGAGACCGCCCCATCGATCTGGAAGTGGATGGCGGTGTGAGTCCTGAGACGGCCCCACTTGTTTCCCATGCCGGTGCGAATGTCCTGGTTGCAGGCTCCGCGGTCTTTAGCGACGGCAAATATGCCGACAACATCGCCGCGATCCGCAACTCCGCCACGTCTGTCCAATAGCAGGCATTGCACGCAGCATGACATGGCCCCACGCAATTCTGTTTGATCTCGACGGGACGCTCGTGCACAGCGCGCCGGACATTGCCGACGCGTTGAACATCCTGCTTGCGGAAGAAGGAGTGGCCGGGTTCGAAGTCGATGACGTGACAAAAATGATTGGTGGAGGGGTGATGCTCCTGATCGAAAGGGCATTGGCCGCGCGCGACCAGAATTCTGACGCGGACCGGGTTGCAGCACTTTTCCCCCGCTATCTGGAGCATTATGTGCCACGCGCGGCCGAGAAGACCCGTCTCTTTCCGGGCGTGCGAGAAGTGCTTGATCACCATCAGGGGAATGGCGTTAAGCTTGGTGTATGCACCAACAAGCCCGAGGCTATATCCAGACAGATTCTTGAAGCACTTGATGTGGCCCATCTGTTCGGTGCGGTCGTTGGCGGCGATACCCTGCCTGTCAAGAAACCCGATCCCGCGCCTCTTCTTGCGGCATTGGAGCAGCTTGGATGCGAACCGAGCCATAGTCTGATGATCGGTGACAGCGCGGCGGATGCGGAAGCGGCGAAAGCAGGCGGCGTTCCGGTCATACTGGTGACCTTCGGCTACACCCTGACGCCCGTCGATGAGCTTGAGAACCACGGCCTGATCGATCATTTCCATGAATTGGATGGCGTCATTGCAAAATTGAGCGAGAGACGTCCTCAAGCTTGATCTTGACAGGCCGTTCCTGTTTTTGTGGCGGTGCCAAAAGAGGGGGAGGCATGAAACACACGATCCGTATCATCTGTACGAGCATCGTTGCATGCACCCTTTGCCTCATCATGGTGGCGGATGCGTTCGCCCAACAGCGAAGAGTCGTTCGCAAACCAAAGCTGCCGGCCTGTAGTGCTGGAGCAAGTGCGGTGCTTGCGCGTTATAAGGTCGAGAAGGGTGAGGCGCTTCCTGCAACAATCCGAAAATCCCTGACAAAGAAGAAGGGCGACGCGGAGAAGGGGTTGGAAGCAGCTGTCAACCGAGGCAAGGGCAACTGCCTCGCCTGCCACCAGATCGCCTCGGTGCAAGCGAAGGTGGATGAAAGTGATGCTGAAACCGTCAAGACATACGGCAATCATGGGGAACTCGGCCCGCCGTTGAATGGTGTCGGCGCCCGCTACAGCCGGGGCGAGTTGCGCATGATTTTGGTCGATCCGAAAAAGGCCTTTCCTGATGCAGATACGGTCATGCCGGCCTATCACACTCGAAATGGACTCAAGGATGTATCGCGCGCATGTCAACGGCGGGTAATGCTATCAGCACAATCAATTGAAGACATAGTCGCGTTTCTGGAGGGTCTGAAATGAAGTTGGCCCTCCTGACCATGCTCATTGTCATTGTATCGCTACCGGGGCAGGCTTCAGCCGCCGGTGACGGGAAAACCGAGGCTGTGAAGCCCACAGCCGAAGGTCATCCGCTCAAGGAGTTGTGGTCTGGCTATCACTATGCGGAGCCGGAAGTCCGCAACATGCAGGACAGTGAAGCAGATAATCCCGCAATGGTGCTGTTCAAAAAAGGCGAGGGGCTGTGGAAGCAGGTTGACGGTCGCGCCAACAAGTCCTGCGCTTCGTGTCATGGGGATGCTGCCAAATCGATGCGTGGCGCGGCGGCGACTTATCCAGCTTTTTTCAAGCTTACGGAAAAACCGCAAACCTTGACAGGACGCATCAATCTTTGCCGTGAGAAATTCATGGAGGCGCGCGCATTTCCATATGAGTCGGAACCGTTGCTTGCGCTCACCATATTTGTAAAACGTCAGTCCAAGGGGATGGCGCTCGCCGTTGCGGAAGATGGTCCGCTCAAACCGTTTCTGGATAAGGGTAAGGCTTACTACACGTCACGACGCGGCCAGCTCGCCATTTCCTGCGCCGGTTGCCATGAAAAATATGCCGGGAAGCGCTACCGTTCCGAAAAGTTGAGCCAGGGCCACGCCAACGGCTTTCCAACCTATCGTAAGAGCTGGAAGACAACGGGATCGCTGTTGAAACAGATCAACCAATGTCTTGCCCGGGTGCGAGCGAATCCACTCAAGGCCGGCTCGGACAATCTTGCCAATCTTCAGCTCTATCTCGCCTCGAAGGCGAATGGTCTTGTGGTTGAAACGCCGGCTGTGCGGGAATAGCCATAAATCGCGAATAATATTCTGCAAGGCACACAGAGTGCTGGCGCAAATGTGATTGCGTCGTTTATTGATTGGCAAGCGTGTCCGGCACACTCTCCCGGCGGATTGTTTCTCCGGGTGTTTTGGCCGCCCGGGACCGAACAAGAGACACAAACGCTCATGGAAATTACTTATATTGGCGCATTGTTGGCCGGCCTGATCAGTTTCCTCTCTCCGTGCGTCTTGCCACTGGTACCGCCTTATCTGTGCTTTCTTGGGGGCACGACATTCGAGCAGCTGAGCGGTGAGGGCGAGGCGGCACAAGGCGTCAACGCAAAGGTCGTCATGGCGTCGATGGCTTTCGTTCTGGGCTTCACAACCGTGTTTGTCATGCTTGGGGCGACGGCAACTTTCATTGGCCAGCTTGTGGCGGAGAACCTGGGCCTGCTGGCGAAAGTCGCTGGCGTTGCAATCATTATCGTCGGCTTGCACTTTTTGGGTGTCTTCAAAATCCCGTTTCTCTACCGCGAGCTTAGGAACAACTCACTTGCGGCACCTGCCGGGCTGCTGGGCGCTTATCTGGTCGGGATTGCGTTTGCATTCGGCTGGACACCGTGCATTGGCCCCGTGCTTGCCGCCATTCTCGCGGTGGCGGCAGCGGAGGATACGGTGGGAGCGGGTATCCGCCTGCTCGCAATCTATTCGCTTGGATTGGGCATCCCCTTCATATTGGCGGCTTTTGCCTTCCGGCCTTTCATGGGATTTCTGCAGCGCTTCCGCCGGCACCTGGGCGCTGTCGAGAAGGTTATGGGTGGGATGCTCGTGGTCACCGGTGTCATGTTCCTGACTGGAACCATGACCGTGATCGCGCTTTGGATGCTGGAAATGTTCCCTTCGCTCGCATATATCGGCTAGCGCCACGCTTGCAGGCGGGCATGCCATGAGCGGATAATGCACATCATGGCACCAATTGCTCTCACCATCGCCGGATCCGATTCGTCAGGCGCTGCTGGTATTCAGGCGGATCTGAAGACTTTTTCAGCCCTCGGTGTCTATGGCGCCAGCGTGATAACCGCGCTGACCGCGCAAAATACGCGCGGCGTGCGGGCAATTCATGCCGTGCCGGGTGAATTCATTACCGCGCAGCTGGATGCCGTCCTTGATGACCTTGACGTCGCAGCCATAAAGATCGGGATGGTTGGAAATACCCAAGCTGTTACGGCATTAGCGGACCGATTGGGCAACGTCGACAACATTCCGATTGTGCTTGATCCGGTCATGGTTGCGACGAGTGGTGATCCGCTTCTCGAAGAGGACGCAGAGGCCATATTGCGCCAGCGTCTTGTTCCATTCGCTGATCTCATCACACCGAACCTGGAAGAAGCCGCGCGTCTGTTGGGCGATGTTGTTGCGGCGCCTGATGAGCACGCAATGGGCGAACAAGCGAGACGGCTCATGGAGTTGGGTTGCGAAGCGGTTCTTATAAAGGGTGGTCATGGGCACGGCAGTGAGGCGGTTGATATTTTGTGGGATGGCAAGAACGAGACGCGCCTTGCCGCACCACGCAGCGAAACCCGCAACACCCATGGTACCGGATGTACCCTCTCATCGGCAGTTGCTGCAGGACTGGCAAAGGGCTTGCCGCTCGGAGAATCCTGTATCCGCGCCAAGACCTATCTGAGCGGTGCGTTGGCTGAGGCGGATAGTCTGAAGGTCGGACAAGGGTCCGGGCCGGTGCATCACTTCTTCGACTTGTGGGGCGAAAAGTGAGCTAAAGGAAAACGACGTTCTGGCGCTGCTCTCCTAGGCCGTCTACACCAAGCGTTACAACATCACCATGCTTGAGCCAGGGCTGAGGATCACGCCCCATGGCGACGCCCGGCGGCGTGCCGGTGGTGATGATGTCCCCGGGGTGCAGAGTCATGAACTTGCTTGTGTAGCTCACCAGCTCGGGGATTGAGAAGATCATGGTTTCTGACGTTCCAGACTGCATACGTTTATCGTTTACATCCAGCCAGATGCCCAGTGTTTGCGGATCGGGGATTTCGTCGCGTGTGACCAGCCACGGCCCCACAGGACCCCATGTGTCGTGGCTCTTGCCCTTCAGCCAGTCGCCGGTGCTTTCGAACTGATGTCCACGCTCCGAAACATCGTTACACACCGCATAGCCTGCCACATGACTAAGCGCGTCCGTTTCGCTCACATGAGATGCCCTGGTGCCTATGATGACGGCTAGTTCTGCTTCCCAGTCGGCTTTAAATGCACCCGGAGGGAACACAACATTGTCATTGGGACCCGACAGAGACGAGACAGCCTTGGTGAACAGAATCGGTTCGTGGGGGATTGGCAATCCTGCTTCCTTCGCATGATCGCTGAAATTAAGCCCAATGCCGATGAACTTCTGCACGCCGGACACAGGCGGCCCCAGGCGCGGATTGCCCTTCACAACAGGAATACTTTGGGGATCCACTGCCGCCAGCTTTGCAAGCTCAGCATCACCAAGAACGTCGCCAGCGATATCAGCGACTATATTCGACAGATCTCTGATCTCGCCATCCGGCCCAAACATGCCGGGTTTTTCTGATCCAGGGGGGCCGTAACGCAGAAGTTTCATACAGGTTTCCTTTTGCCGTATTTTTTTGCATGATGCGCTCGCTGTGAACCGGTCGCAACAGTGCGGTTTCGATTCGCAGGGTGAAACTCTCTATTCAAATTGCGGGCATACTCCTACCGCGTCATCAGATGAATTGCTCATGAATTCACTCGGCTTCGGACTTGAACGAATGGGGCTCCCAGCAGTCCGGTGGCCGTTGCAAGTTCTGGCACTGCTTGCGCTTTTTTCGGCGTTTTGCGCAGTCGGTATTCCATACCTGAAAACCGACCATACGCTTTCGGAGCTGTTTAACTCCGATTCCGTCGAATTCGAGAACTTCCAGAAAATGAGCAAGCGCTTTCCTACCAGCGAGTTCGATGTGCTGGTGGTGATTGAGGCCGATGATCTGATGAATCCGGATACGCTCGAGCATGTTCGTTCATTGCACCTGGATATGCAGCTGGCGGAGACAGTCGACGGAATCATTTCCATTTTCTCCATGCGAGAGCCCCCCGACGAGAAGGGCTATCCCGCACCGCTGCTGCCAACCGAGCTTCCCAGGGGCGAGGAATTCGAGAAGCTGGCAAAGCGTGTCGTCGACCACCCGTTGATCGGGGGAAAGCTTCTTTCCAAACCCGATGGCGGAAGTCAGCTTACGTTGCTCATCCTGTCATTGAAGCATGACCTGGTCGCCAAGAAAGGTCTGAAAGAGTCGATCGGCGAAATCGAGGAAATCTCAAAAGAGGTCCTCGAGCCTGCCGGACTACGCGTACAACTTGCCGGTGCGCCAGTTATGCAGCTTGAAATCCGCCAGGCCATAGGCCGCGACAGGCTGATTTACAACGGTTCCGGGTTCCTGGTTGGTATGTTGATCTGCTTCGCGTTTTTCAGGCGGATCAAACTGGTTTTCATTACCTCGCTGTGTCCGGCGGTAGCCGTGCTCTGGGCCATGGGATTGTTGGGATGGACGGGTCTGCAGCTGAATACGTTCATCAACGTGATCCCGCCGCTGGTGATGGTCATTGCTTTCACTGACGCCATGCACATGGTCTTCTCCATTCGCCGAAGGCTGGCGCAGGGCGATGACCGTTTTGCCGCGACTCGGAATGCGATTCTCACGGTTGGACCGGCTTGTGTTCTGACCTCCATCACGACATCGATAGCCTTCATGTCTCTCACGCTGACCGACTCGGTCATGATCCGGACTTTCGGTATTGCGGCGGCGCTTGCCACATTGCTCGCTTTCGTGACGGTAATCGTCTTGCTGCCGATCCTGGTCGTCTTGATGTTTCGCGATGAGAAAGAGTTTCTGCGAACCGAAGGCTCGCGCAACAATGCAATCTCCTGGCTTGAGAACTTGTGCACGAACTTCGCGGAATGGTTGAAGGGCCATTACAATGGTTTGGCCGTTGTTGGGTTGGTGTGCGTCGTTGTCTTTACCGCGCTGCATCTCCAGCTTGAGCCGCGTTATCGGCTAAGCGACCAAGTGCCTGACACCAAGCAATCAATCGCCACGACCGAGCGGCTGGATGCAAAGCTCACAGGCGCCCATCCGGTTCACATCATGCTCGAATGGCCGAAGGGCAAGAAAGTCACTGATGAGGACGTCATCGAAGCGCTTGCGGGCGCCCATGCGCTGATCGAGGAGCAGTCGGGAGTTGGCAATGTCTGGTCGGTTGAAACCTTGCGGCAATGGCTCATAAACGCAGGCGAGATGGGCCCCGGTGTGCTTGAAGACTATCTGAAGCGTTTGCCGGATCATCTTGTCGAGCGGTTTGTGGCCAAGGATGGGTCATCGGCTCTGGTAACAGGACGGCTTCCCAATCTGGATGCGGAAGATACAGTGCCGGTGCTGCAACAGCTTGATACGAACCTGTCGGACCTGCGTAAGAAATACCCGGAAGTCTCCTTTATCGTGACGGGGTTGTCCGCCGTATCCGCGCTTCGAAGCTCGGAAATGATCCGTCAACTCAATCGCGGCCTGATGGCAGCCATTGTTGTTGTCATACTCGTAATCGGCATTGCGTTCCGTTCGTTCAAGGTGCTGCTGCTGTCGATCCTGCCGAACCTGTTTCCGATCGTGGCCGCCGGTGCGGTGCTGTATCTCATTGGCGGTGGCCTTGAGTATGCAAGTGTCATCGCGCTCACGGTGGCATTCGGCATTGCCGTGGACGACTGCATTCACTTCCTCAACCGATTGCGTCTGGAAACAAGCAGGACACCTTTGCTTGTGGATGGCGTAACCGAAACAATTTCTCGTATCGGCCCGGTGTTGGTGCTGACGACGCTTGTCCTGATTGCAGGACTGTCTGCCACGATATTGTCCGACCTTCCATCCATGCGTCTGTTTGGGCAACTGTTCGTTACGACGCTTGGCGCAGCACTTCTTAGTGATCTCTTGATTTTGCCCGCGGTGATACTTGCGGCTCAGAAATTCGGACTTACAAAAATATCTGAGCAGACTACTCCAAAGGACCAATGATCAAACTTGCCGACAATCTTGAGCGTCTGGGCGATGAAAATGCGTTTGCCGTTCTCGCCCACGCTGCCGATCTCGCCGCGCAGGGGCGCGACATTATCAATCTTGGCATTGGCCAGCCGGATTTCCCGACACCACCGCACATAGTCGAGGCGGCGATCAAGGCGTTGAGAGATGGTCATCATGGATACACGCCGGCCACGGGTATTCCGCCACTAAGGGAAGCCGTCGCCGCCGATATCCACCGGCGTCTCGGCGTTGAGGTCGATCCGGGGCAAGTGGTCGTCATGCCCGGCGGTAAACCGACCATGTTCTTTTCGATCCTGATGTTTGCAGCACCTGGCGCGGAGATTATTTGTCCCGATCCCGGATTTCCGATCTATCGCTCCGTGATCGATTACTCCGAAGCGACAGCAGTGCCACTGTCAATCCGTGAGGAAAACGGGTTTGGGTTTTCCGCGGACGATCTGCTGGAATTGATCACCCCGGCAACCCGTCTCATCGTGCTCAATTCTCCAGCAAACCCTACAGGGGGTGTTACGCCCGCTGAGGAATTTGACAAGCTCGCAAAGGGCCTCGAAGCATGGCCTGACGTGGCAATCCTGTCTGACGAGATTTACGGGCAGATGACCTATGACGGCTTGGCTCACAGGAGCCTGCTTAGCTATGAGAGCTTGCGCGATCGCGTCATCCTGCTCGACGGGTGGAGTAAGACCTACGCAATGACCGGTTGGCGGCTGGGTTACGGCGTCTGGCCCGAAGCGTTGATCGATCATGTTCGCCGCCTGGCGGTCAATTGCCATTCCTGCGTGAATGCGGCTTCCCAGTGGGCCGGTATTGCGGCCCTTGAGGGTCCCCAGGACTGTGTCGCGGAAATGGTGGCGGCATTCGACAAGCGCCGGGCATTCGTCGCGGAGCGCATGAATTCAGTCGAAGGCATTCGCTGCGCAGTGCCCAAGGGGGCATTCTATGCCTTTCCGAACATCACCGGTACCGGTTGGAATGAGCGTAAGCTCGCGTCGACGCTTCTGGAAGATGCGGGTATCGCGACCATTGCTGGTACCGACTTTGGAGACTATGGGGCGGGTTTCATTCGCATTTCATGTGCCAACAGCCTCGATAACATCTCGGCTGCAATCGACCGGATTGATTCATTTCTGGCCGAACGAGAGCCGCAGAGCGCTGCCTGACACCGGCTTTATCCGCTTGGGTTGTCTTGCAAGCGTTGCACAACTGCCACATCAATTTGAAAATCGACACGCTGGCGGGGCGGTCTAATCCGCGCAAATTTGCCATTTCAGGGGGGTAATTCGTGCGTGGAGGAGCGAGATTCCGCTATAGAAAAACTTGTTTAAGGCGCTGATTACATTGGGTAATAGCCAGTTTCCCAAACATGGTTCAGTGGGCGAACCACAAAGCGGAACAGCGGTCCCAACGGCACCTTAGGCGATCCGGCCCAAGTGAGCCGAGTGCATCGGGACTGTTGAATTGACGCGCGACCTTTGGAATAAAGATGTCACGGTTTAATTGGCGCTTGAGACACATTCTCCGCCCGAAACGGCGAGGCGCTACCGAAAGATCAATTGGGGGGGCGAGCCCGAACCCCGGCTTTGTAAGACAGGGTCCTGGCTCGTTACATGCAGGGAATCGGTCCGGTTCATTCCGGGCCGATTTCTTTTTGGGCAATTCAAAATTTTCCGCCGCCGTTGATGAATTCGAGCCGCCCCATATTCTCCAGGATTAGAATGACCCGTGATAGGCGCCGCCGTCGATGAGCAGGTTTTGTCCGGTAATGTAGCCCGCGTGAACGCTGCACAGGAATGCGCAGGCCTTGCCGAATTCATCTGGGTAGCCGAACCGCCCGCTCGGAATTTCCGCCATCCTCTGGGCGGCGAACTCATCAAGAGGTTTGCCCAGCATCGAGGCGGTCGCTTCAAGCCCCGAGCGCAGCCGGTCGGTATCGAACGCACCGGGAAGAATATTGTTGATGGTGACATTGTTTTCGGCAACCTGTCGGGCCACACCGGCAAGAAATGCGGTCAGCCCGGCGCGGGCGCCGGAGGAAAGGTCAAGCCCGGTGAGGGGGCGTTTGACGGAAGCTGAGGTGATATTGACAATACGGCCAAACTTGCGCGCAACCATTGGGTCAATCACAGCCTGAACAAGCTCGATCGGCGTCACCATGTTCATGACTACGCCATCGACCATCGCTTCACGGCTGAGTTCCTTGTAATCCTTTCGCGGCGGGCCACCATTGTTATTGACTAGAATGTCAGGTTCTGGCGCGGCGGCGAGCAGAGTGCGTTGACCCTCGGCGGTAGAAACGTCCGCGATGACGGGGGTGACTTTTACATCCGTGTCTGCAGCTATCTCGTCAGCCGTTGCAGCAAGTGTCGCTTCGTCACGGCCATTGATCACTACATCCGCGCCGGCTTGCGCCAGCGAGTGGGCACATGCCTTGCCCAGTCCCCGGCTTGAGGCACAAACGACCGCTGTACGCCCGGCAATTCCTAGATCCATCGGGTATCTCCCCCATGTGGTTTGGTTTTCGTGAGATTATTCTCGAAGTTCCCGCTAAACTAATGCGAATGCACGGGTCGTGCACCTGCTGTGTTGCCGACGACATCAACGGTCACGTCATGATCGAGGCAGATTAGCCAAAAAAAAAGACCCGGATAAACCGGGTCTTTCAGCTAATTCAAGCGCTGTGTGGGGGGGGAGCGCTTGGGGGAACTCTTTGGTCCCCCTTGATTTGGGGTCGGCAGATATGATTTCAAGTGTGGAAGCAAATTTTTTTAGAAAAAATTCACAAGGATTCTGATGAAACCTCAGAAAGTGCCTACATTTGAAGATGTTAGCGCTGCTCTGGAGCAGTTGTCCGGAACCGCAATTCAGACGCCTCTGTTGGAATCAGCGGCGCTGAACGCACGGGTTGGCGAGCGTGTTCTTATCAAGCCTGAAAACCTGCAGCGCATGGGCGCATTCAAGTTTCGTGGTGCCTACAACGCGGTTTCGAGACTTTCCCGTGACGATTGGCCGGGAGGTGTCACCGCCTGCTCATCTGGAAATCATGCAGGGGGCATGGCCGAGGCCGCTCGATTGTGCGAAATGCCGGCGACGATTGTCATGCCTGAAGACGCGCCGGAGATAAAACTGTCGAAAACCCGGGCGGCAGGAGCCCAGGTCGTGACCTATAACCGCCACAAGGAAGATCGTGATAAAATCGCAGCCGATATCTCCAGTGAGCTTGGTGCCTGTTTTATTTCACCTTACGACCACCCCGACATCATTGCCGGCCAGGGAACATCCGGGCTCGAGTTGATGCGGCAGGCGGAGGCTCAGGGCCTGCGTCCCGACTGCTTGCTTGCACCATGCGGTGGCGGAGGATTGATCGCAGGACTGGCACTTGCGGCTAAGCATCTGCATCCCGAGATCGAAGTTTACGCCGTCGAACCGCAAGGCTTTGATGATCACGTGCGCTCACTCGCGTCCGGTAACCGTGAGCGCAACGAAAGGCTTTCCGGCTCCATCTGTGATGCGCTGTTGGCGCCGATGCCGGGTGCGCTGACGTTTCAGATAAACAGCACCCTGCTTTCCGGTGCATTGAGCGTCAGTGACGAAGAGGTACGCGATGCAGTCCGCTTCGCGTTCAAGGAGCTGAAGCTGGTCCTGGAACCGGGTGGGGCGGCTGCGTTGGCGGCGCTGCTAAGCGGCCGCGTTTCAACAGAGGATCGAGTTATTGCCGTGGTTTTGTCAGGCGGGAACGTCGATAGCGATCAGTTTGCCGGAATCCTGGCTGCAGCCTAGCTGAAAAGCGCCGTTTTCTCGACTTCGCCGAGTTGGTCCACTTCAAGGTCCGCCGGCGCGGAAAAATCCTTCGCTTCAATCTCTGCTGCCAGTGTCTGGCGTACCGTCGAAGCCGCTTCCGCCGAGTCGGCATCGTTGGATTGCGGAACGGCTGGCTCGGCGATTTGAGCGGCAGTAGCTAGAGGTTCGGCTTCCATTGTTGCCGGTGCGGTGTTGTCAGCAGCCATATCTTGATCAATGGAAATTTCTTCGGGCGGAATTCCTCTGAGCATCTCATCGACATCGCTCTGGCCTACGCCCTGGTCACCGAGTGCTGGACCGTTGAGCAGGTGAGCGTCAGGTCGGTCTTCGTCATCCAGCGGCCGTTCTTGAGCAACAATGTCATCCAGGCCCCAGATATCGATCATCGACAGGACCCGCTTTTCGAGGAAGCGCAATGTCCTGACCACTTTGCTGGTGCGTTGGCCCGTCAAATCCTGGAAGGAGCACGCCGTATAAATGTCCGTGGCCCGTGCGTCGAGACGGTCGCAAGCCTCGTCCTCGACGTCCTTCTCCCGCAACAACCATGCGATTTCCTGAACGTCTTCAGCGGCCTCGAGAATATCCGATGTGGCCTTTTCGGTTGCCTCTACAATCGCGTCGAGTTCTTCGGTGGCCGTCGTAAACTGGCAGTCTTCCTGCTCAGGAGACCGCATAGAAGCTATTTCCTGACGGGTCTGGGAGATGGCTTCAGCCATTTCGATCAGATCATGCCGCATGGCAGAGGTCACATCCTCGCCCTTCGGTTGCAAAACCGTCGCCTCCAGCTTGCTGATCGCATCCAGAAGCATGCTGGTATCAGCGCTACGGTTGCGTTTCGAATATTCAGAAAGAAACCAGCGGCCGCGCACGGTTTCTAGCAAAGCCGTCTCAATGGCCTCATAGTCCGCTACGCGTAATGGTGAGGGTGCGTTGGAATTGCTCATCTGGTCGGTCCGGCGCAGTTTCTTTTGAATTGGGTCGGCGGGTGAATTGTATGTGATTCGGGTGCTAACCGGTGATTATCAAATGAATATGTTAGGGAATCGTATAAGCGGAAAATGAGTGAAACGGGGGTAAAACTCACGCTTGGAGCTGGTCATCCCGGGTTTGCGGTCAGATTATCGCTGTTTTACGGCGCCGTGTTTCTGCTGATCGGGCTGCATTTGCCGTTTTTTCCCGTCTGGCTGAAATGGCGCGGCCTCACTCCGGAAGAAATCGGTATCATTCTTTCTGCACCTTTGGCGGTGCGGGTATTCTTCACCCCTGCAATTTCCTTTGCGGCTGATCGAATTGGCGACAGGCGGTTTGTGATTGTTCTCCTGGCCTGGGGAACGGTAAGCGGTCTGTTGTTATATACGCTGGCCCAGGGGTTTTGGGCGGTTCTGGGGATATCCATCCTTACTGCGATGGCCTGGACCAGTATCATGCCCGTCACTGAAGCGGTTGCCATGGATGGCGTGCGCCGTGAGGGTCACGACTACGGGCGCATGCGGCTGTGGGGTTCGTTGACGTTTATCGCCGCAAGTTTTGGCGGCGGACTCGCCTTGCAATTCTGGGGGCCGCCGTCCGCTCTGTGGATGATGATTGTTGCGGCTATCGGCATTCTTGTGGCTGCCTACCTACTACCGCGCCCGGAAGGGAAAGGACGCCTCAAGGCAGCGACAATGCTGCCTCAAATTCGGCTGAAGAACGCACTTGCGCTGGTCCGCTCGCCGCTATTCCTGCTGTTCTTGCTGGCAACCGGCCTCGTGCAGAGCACTCATGCCGTTTACTACGCATTCGGAACCATCCACTGGCAGGCGCAAAACATCTCTGCTGCTGTTATCGGGCTGTTGTGGGCGGTCGGCGTGATCGCAGAAATCTTGCTGTTTATGTTTTCCAAGCGTGTTTTGAAGGTGTGCAGCCCGGTAAACCTTATTTGTGTTGCAGCCATTGCATCCGTTATGCGCTGGAGCATTACCGCCTTCTCACCACCTCTTGGGCTGTTATTTGTTGTGCAGGCACTTCACGGTCTGACATTTGGCGCGGCCCATTTGGGCGCCGTCCATTTCATCACGGAAGCTGCACCTGCAGAGGCGACCGGTACGGCACAGGGTGTTTATGCGTCATGTTCAATAGGCATCATGATGGGTGCGGCGCTGGGAGCTTCTGGGCCGTTATATGCGGCATTCGGCGGATATGCCTATCTCACCATGGCCGCGATCGGCGTTGCTGCGTTTCTTCCCGCATTGCTGCTCGCCCGCCGCTGGCAGCACGAGAAAACGATTTCCATCGATTGATCAGATCGCTTCCAATTGCCGGGAGTTTCAGGCAAAAACTGCGGGTGTTAGACTGCTGCCGGATAAACGTATCGATATAGGTAAGTTGGAATGCTGAAACGCGATCAAGGCGTTATGTTGCCCACCCAAGTGGCGACACCAGGTTACAAGGTGGAGCTGCGCGGGACGGCATTTTGCCTTGTTGCAACCGGATCGTGGACAGTGCGCGAGGCGACCGCGCTCGACTCCGGCCTGCGGCGCCTGAGTGTTCCGATTCCACCAACCCCCGATTTTACCGGTCAGGTCGACATTTCCGGGATTGAGCAGCTTGATACGGCCGGGGCGTGGCTGTTGCAACGCACTGTGCGCCTTTGGGAAGATCGTGGCTTGCAGACCCACTTTGTTGGAGCGACCGAAAGTTTCGAGATTCTCCTCGACGAGGTGCGGTTGCGTGGCGAAGACCAACGCATGGAAACGCAGTCAGGCGGGCTTTTCTCATCGATGGTTGCTGACTGGACCAGGGCCATGACGTCAGTTGCCAACGATGCAATCCTGATTACCAGTTTTCTCGGCCATCTCATCGTGACGATTTCGCGCATGATAGGCCAGCCATGGCGATTTCGCCCCAACTCGTTCATCCATCATCTCGACCATGCCGGGTTTCGTGCGGTTCCGATCATTGCACTCATATGCCTGCTCATCGGTGCGGTGGTCATGCAACAGGGCGTTGTGCAACTCGAACGCTATGGCGCAGAAACGTTCGCGGTAAACATGGTCGGAATTCTCTCTTTGCGCGAAGTTGGAATTCTACTCACCGCCATCATGGTTGCAGGCCGGTCAGGCTCCGCTTTTACCGCGGAAATCGGGTCGATGAAGATGCGCGAAGAAATTGACGCCATGCGTACGCTCGGGATCGATCCGATGGAGACGCTGGTCGCGCCGCGTGTCCTTGCGCTTATTGTGGCGTTGCCGCTTCTGACCTTTGTCGGCGACATGATGTGTCTCATCGGCGGCGGGGTCATGGCCAAGGTCATGCTCGGGCTGGATTCGAGGACATATATCGATGCCCTGCAAGGCGCCGTGGATATGCGGCATTTTTTAGCTGGGATGGTCAAGGCGCCGTTCGCTGCCCTGATCATTGGCCTTGTGGGATGCCTGGAGGGCCTGAAAGTGTCCGGTAGCGCGGAATCACTTGGGTTTCACGTCACCAGCGCCGTGGTGAAAGCGATTTTTCTCGTAATCATCTTCGACGCCTTGTTCGCAATGTTCCTGTCTGCGATCGGGGTGTGATGATGGCATCGAACGTGGCGACACGTGACCAGGACCAGCCGATTATATCCGTGCGAGGTCTCGCCAAGCGGTTTGGTACTCAGCAAATCTGGGACGATCTCAATCTTGATGTCTTGCGCGGCGAGATTATCGGCATTGTCGGCGGTTCGGGGCAGGGCAAGTCAGTCCTCCTGCGGGTGATCACAGGCCTTGTAACCCCGGACACGGGTACCATCAGCGTGTTCGGCCGCGATGTGCGTGAACTGAGCCGTGAGGAAAAAGTCGATATGGAGTCTCGCTGGGGCGTGCTGTTCCAAGACGGTGCCTTGTTCTCATCGCTCACCGTTTTGCAGAACATCCAGGTGCCGATGCGCGAACACTTGGAATTGCCGCAGTCGATCATGGATGATCTGGCGTATCTGAAGTTGGCGATGGTCGGTCTTCCCACCGATGCGGCGCACAAGTTTCCCTCCGAGCTTTCGGGCGGTATGCGCAAGCGCGCCGGTCTTGCGCGTGCGCTCTCGTTGGATCCGGAGATTGTCTTTCTCGATGAGCCGACGGCGGGCCTTGATCCCATTGGTGCGTCAGCTTTCGACCAACTCATCAAAAAATTGCAGCAGACGCTGGGGCTTACGGTCTATATGGTGACCCATGATCTTGACACCATCTTCACGGTTTGCGACCGGGTGGCGGTGCTTGCAGACAAGAAAATCGTCAGGACTGGAACCCCGGAAGAATTGCGCACGCGGCCGCTGCATCCTTGGATTGAAGAATATTTCTGCGGTGAACGCGCCCGCGCAGCTTTGACATAGATACGGATAACCTGATGGAAACAAAGGCCAATCATCTGGTAATCGGAGCTTTTGTGGTGGCGATTCTCGTCGCCGGGTTCGGCTTCGTCTACTGGATGCAGGGTTTCGGATCCGGTGGCGCCAAGCGCTATCAAATTGTGTTTGAGGGCGGGGTGAGTGGTATTTCTTCCGCTAGCAACGTCCTGTTCAACGGCATACGAGTAGGCAAGGTACAAGGTCTCTCGCTGGACCCTGTTGATTCCAGACTTGTGCGCGTTCTGATCAGCGTTGACGGGATTACGCCGGTGCGGACCAATTCGCGCGCGCGCATCGAATCGCAGGGTCTCACCGGCGGTTCGGCGATCCAGCTAACAGCGGGAACGCCCGATTCTCCATTGCTCGTTGCAAAGAACGACGATGAAATTCCTATTGTCAAGGCCGACAGAGCCAGCACACAATCATTGTTTGACGCAGCTCCTGAAGTCATGGGCAATGCTAATGCACTGCTCGTGCGATTGAATGATGTGATTGCCGACAATCAGGATTCAATCCGAAAAACCGTTACAAACGTCGAATCATTTACCACTATGCTCGATCAGCGTAAGGACGATATTGACTCGGTTATTCGTGATGCACGCGAATTAACGGCCCAAATACGGCGAGTCGCCGATAAAATTGAAAAATCTGTCGATAACATCTCGAAGTACATGACAGACGATGGGCAATCCTTTCTTGCCCAAGCACAGGAAGCTGCCCAGGCATTCAGGGATTTGGCCCAAAAACTCGATAAATCCTATGGGGATAGCGCGGAAGGGCTTACTCGATTTGCCAAGGACGGACTCAAGGAATTTGAGCTATTTATGCGGGATGGCAGGCGTGCGGCACGCTCTCTGGACAGGGTTTTGGAGCAAATAGAGCGAAATCCGCAAAGTTTTTTGTTTGGCGGATCGGGCGTACCGGAATACAATCCTAGCCAGTAGGGGGACTACCGGGTTTTCTGAAATCCGGTTAGGATTAAATTTTTATGGGGGAAGTGTGGTCTCATGCGACCGCGTAGACTCATAACGGCGACGGCAATCGCACTGACAGGCACCATTCTTGGTGGCTGCGTTGGTAGCAGCGCTCCACCGCCTGCAACATTCGATCTTGTTGCGCCCAGCAGGGTGATGACGCTCACCGCACCGCGGGCAGCGAAATTCCAGCTTGTGGTGAACGAGCCCTCTGCGGTGCGTTCGCTTGAGACAGACCGTATCATGGTGAAGAGTGGACCACGCGTCGCCTATTACAAAGGCGCTGCATGGTCTGATCGTTTGCCGCGTCTGATGCAGGCCCGGATGGTTGAAGCTTTCCAGAATGCCGGCCTTGTCAGTGCAGTTGGCTCGCGCAGCGACCGGCTCGATGCGGATTACGAACTCTCAACGCAGGTTCAGGCCTTCCAGGTTGAGGTTAATCAAGGCAAGGCCGAGGCTCATGCCAGCCTCTATGTGAAGGTGATCGACGGTGACAATGGCCGTATGGTTGCATCGCGCGGGTTTGAGGCTCGTGTCGGCACCAGCCCGAAGGAAGTTGAAGAGATGGTTGTCTCGCTCAACCAGGCCTTCGAGAATGTGGTTCATCAGGTTGTTCCCTGGGTCGCAAAGAACAAGCGCTAGTTGCTGCGCACAGCGACACATCAAGACATCTCAAGATATAGGCGAACGCTTTAGAGGCGGTCAGTGCTGCTTGCCTGTGTAAGGCAATGCGCGTCCATTCAATCAGCTAGGCTCACAGGCTCGGAAGTACCTTACTGCAGGCGGCCGCTGGCGTGCGCAAGCATCAGATAGACGCGGCCTGTTTCCGACATCAAATAATTGTCAATGGCCTGGCCATCCTGACCCTTGCGCTCTGCATCAGACAGGAGGCGTTCAAAGTCACCGATATACCGGTCGACAGTGGAGCGGAACGCGTTGTCGCGCTGGTAACGACCAGTGATCTCGTCAAATGTCGCCTGCCCCTGGCTGTTGTAGAGCTGACGATGGAAAATGTCGCGTTCACCGCGGCGGAAGCGCTGCCAGACTGCGTTGGCCGTGTTCTGATCGATGGCGCTTGCGATGTCGTTCAAACGCAACTCGGCGCTTGACCCAGCTTGCGCGTCGTAGGGGGCGGCCGCCGGGGGCTGTGCAGCAGCCTGGCCACCGACATCTGGGCCCGAGGCGCGCGCTAGAAGATCGCCGACTGACCAGCGTTCATCCTGAGCTGGCTGCACCGCCGGCGGTGCGGGGCGCATTGATACACCAAGACCAGCGGCTGATGGGCGTGGCGGTTCTGGCGGCGGTGTTTGTTGCGGCGATGTTTGCTGCGGCGGTGTTTGCTGCGGTTGTGTCTGTTGCGGTGGCTGAAGCTGCGGGTTCGTCACGCCCCCAAGCCGGTTAGCCAATTTTGCTGTGACAGATGAAATTGCATCTGCCGAACGTGTTGCGCTTTCTTGCGGCTCTACAGCATATCCAGCGGGCGGCAGGGCTTGTGTTGTCTGGTGCGGTGCGGGCGCAGCCGGAGGCGCTGCATTGGCGCCGCCGGTGGAAAGTGCCGACAAAGTGCCAAGCGCCTTGAGTTGGTCGGATACGGCCTTGCGCATGGCCTCCTGGCTGTGGCGCGTGGCCTCCGGCAGACCCTGCATGCGGCGTGCAAGCTCCTGGCGCGTTCCTTCGACCTCATCAGCCGTCGAATGTGCGCTATGACGGATTTCGCGGGTTGTCTCACCGAAACGGGAGGTCAGCGTTCCGAGCTGATCTGCAACCTCGGTGGTAATTGACTGGAACCCGCCGGTAAGTTCGGCGACCGCCTGTTCGGTGTGCTGGCGTGCCGAACTTCTCAGCCGTTCGATCTCCGCAATGGTCGAATCTGCCTGTGCCGTTGTTTCCTGGGCAAGCGAAGCGGTGATCTGCATCGCCCGTTCTTCGACCTTCTCAAGCGACCCTTCGATGATGCCGGAGTATGAGCGCATCATCTGATCCAGGGTTTGTGCCTTGGTGCTGACGGTATCGAGAAGGCTGGCGATTTCCGCATGGCGTCGCTCAAGGATTGAATCGATTTGCGAATTGGAAGAATCCAGTGCCTGAGACGCTGACATGATTGCCTGACCCTGCGTTTCAAACCGCTGTGTCAGTCCATGAACCTGCTCGAGCAATGTGCCGGAGACGTTCCGAAGGCTTTCAATCTGGGCAGTCACATTGTTGCCGGCCTTGTCGGACTGCTCGACCATATACTCAGTGGTCTTTTTCACTGAGTCTGAACCCTCAGCAAAGACCTGACTGATCGTCATGCTGTTCTTGGCCATAGTGCTCTCGATAGCCTTGGCCTGCTGCTGCACGGTGTTGGTGAGGGATTCGCTCTGTTTCTGGACCGTGCTTTCGATGTTCTGGACGGTGCCTTCAAGGGCCTTCGCCTGTTGCTGCACCGTGTTTGTAAGGGAATCGCTCTGCTTCTGGACGGTGCTTTCGATGGCCTTCGCCTGTTGCTGCATAGTCACGCTCAGAGCTTCGGTCTGATTTTGCACTCTGCTTTCGATAGCTGCGGCCTGTTTCTGGACCGTGCCCTCGATGGTTTTGGCCTGATGCTGCACCATGCTCTCGATCGATTTGGCCTGTGCCTGTACGGTGCTGTCGAGCGCCTTGATCCGATTGGCAAGAACCGCCTTGAGGTCATCGGTGCGGGTCTTGAGCGTCCCGTCGAGCTGGGTCGTGCGCTGGGCGAGTGCCGCCTCAAGGGCTGTGAAGTTCTGGCTGGCCCCTGAAATTATGCTGCTTAGCCGTTTCTGTTCACCATCCAGTCGGTCGAGAAGCCCAGGAATGTCCTGAACCAGCTGATTGCCAATGGCCGACAGTGAGGTCACCAACTGGTTTGATTTCACGTCAACGACATCGGTGACTTTCTTGGTGGCAGCTTGCAGGGCCGCGGAAACATTCGTACCTGCGGAATCGAGTTTCTTGGTGACGTTGTCGCCTTGGGAGGTAAGCTGTTGTGTGATGGCCGAACCGCGCTCGGCGAGTTTGTTATCAACGGCGGTGCCGGCGGCGCTGATTGCTTCGGTAATCTTACCGCCCCTCGCGCTCAGTGAGTTCGCGAGGGTCGACGTCGCACTGGCGAGAGACTTCGTGGCGTGGTCTCCGGCGTCGGCAATATCCTTTGAAACCTGTGAACCAACCCCGCGAAGGGTTTCCATCACGCGCTCGCTGTTGTTGGAGAGAGAGTCCCTTTCGCTCGCCAGCTCTTCAATTAGCCCGCGAATACGCAACTCATTCTCGCTGTAGGAGCGCTCCAGAGCAGAAACTTCATTATGGACGAGCGCTTCCAACTCTCCCGCACGTCCAAGCGCGCGTGAAATCGCGTCATTCATGGCCGCCACCTGACGGCGGATTGTCTGTCCAAGTGATGCGACCGACTGCGCAGCCATCTTGTCCGGCTCGGCAAGGCGCACCGCGACTTCCGTCATGGCCGATGCCATAAGGCGCAATTCCTGAGCCCGCCAAATGAGCAATGCCAGGAACCAGAACAGGGTAACAGGTACGAATAGTGTGGCGCCCAGCGTCAGCGCCGCCGGGTCTCGCAGAACTTCACCGCCACTAGAAAGCGCGGAAAGTCGTTCGTTGAAGAGGAAAAGTGCGGCTCCAAGACACAGGAATACCCAGGCGACAGAGGCGCCAAACGCGACATAAAATGGCGTACGTGAAGGCCGCTGTTGCAGGGCGTAAATGAGCCCGCCTATAGAGGGCAAGTCATCGTTCGCAGCAATTCGGTCACGTGCCGGCGCTGCAGTGCGCCGTGCGGCCTGCTTTTGCTTTTCGGTTTGCTTGGACTTTTCTTCCGGCGGATCTTCCTTGGGAGCCGCGGATGCCATCGTGTCCACAAGCTTTTCCGTCAGCTTCTCTGCGCGTTTGCTAACTTCGCGGTCGCTCTTGTCTTCTTGCTTTTTGCTGGAGCCTTTTTTGGCAGCGACGGATTCGGTCTTGTTCCGACTTTCGGACGTATTTTTTGTGTCAGTCGGTGTTTTTGGTTGTTCCTGAGCCATACCCACACATTCCCGGGTCAACCGCCGTGCTCACCTTAAGCCACGCGTATCCTTCCCACAAAGGTATTACGCGCCCCGTACCGGCAACCCTTTTTTCCCCCATCGCGCACAGAAACTACTCATACGCAATGATCAAATGCCATGCGATTTTAGGCCTGAAAAAGCACCAAGCCCGTCCGCATTTGGAATTTGTTCACCATACCTAGTACGGATTTACGGCCAAAGAAAGGAAGTTTTTGAAACATCCTTACCAGAAATGAGATGAATCTACATCTCTTAAGCTGCTGAATTTAAATGGATAATAGACGATAGAGTGGCGATTCCAGTATCCGTGATCCGTAGGGTGATCCGACAAGTGGTGGGCGCTTAACGGCTTCTTATTTGGGTCCCGTTAGCGTCGAGTTATTGGAGTGGAAATTACGTTCCGGGAACGCAGCAACTTACTGGCGTGCCCGGATTGCAAGTGGTGTTAGTTAGCGCGTTCGCTGAAGTGGGAACGGGTCCATGAGTCGGGGCGAAGAAATGACAGGATGTGAAGCACAGGATTTTGCGCCCGAAACGCTCTCGGACGGACCCATCAACCTTGTGCATCTGGCACGATATACGCTTGGCAACCGGTCGCTTCAGACCGAAGTCCTGGGATTGTTTCTGATGCAAGCGGACACCTATCTTCAGCGGTTAAGAGAAGCGTCTGACGCCAAGTCGTGGATCGATGCGGCGCATACACTCAAGGGTACGGCGCGAAGCATCGGCGCAACACAGGTGGCAGAGTGCGCGGAGGCCGCCGAACAGCTATCCGGGGGGGTGTCCGACGAAAACCATCAGGATGCGCTGCGGGACCTTGCGCATCTGGTTGACGAGGCCAACAAATCCATTGAAAACATCCTCGCCCAACCGTCAATCAGCGATTAGATCCAATCCGGGACATCAGTCTGTTCTCAATACTCGTTGTTGAGAGTGCTTTGCTCTGGAATATGCGGCGCGTATGGCCTATACGAGGCTCGTTTCGCTGGCAAAAAGGATACTGCTGGAAGGGCATCCCAAATAGGCTGTCTGCATCCGGGTCCGAAATCCCCGCGCCGCAGCACCAAAACATCAAGCGCCCTGAAGGCTATGCCCAAGATCACCTATATTGAACAAGACGGCACCAAACATGAGGTCGAGGCCGAGTCCGGCATGACCGTCATGGAAGCAGCGGTCAAGAACACGGTGCCTGGTATCGAGGCGGAATGTGGCGGTGCATGCTCATGCGCCACGTGCCATGTTTACGTCGATGACGCCTGGCGTGAGGCGGTCGGTCAGCCAGACGAAATGGAAGAGGATATGCTCGATTTCGCCTTCGATGTACGCAAGACAAGCCGCCTGAGCTGTCAGATCAAAATAACGGATGAGCTTGACGGCCTTGTCGTCCAGGTGCCCGAGAAACAATTCTAAAACGGCTGAGTAAGAGATGTCTGGTGACGTGATCAAAACCGACGCAGTGATAATCGGCGCAGGTCCGGTAGGACTGTTCGCCGTTTTCGAACTGGGCCTGCTCGATATCAAGGCCGAGCTGATCGATATTCTCGACAAGCCGGGTGGCCAATGCGCCGAGCTCTATCCGGAAAAACCGATCTACGACATTCCGGCCCTTCCCATTGTATCGGGGCAGGAATTGACAGACCGGTTGTTGGAACAGATCAAACCGTTCGACCCGACATTTCATCTTCAGCAGCGGGTGGACGAGCTCGGACCGGATGGAAATGGCGGATTCCGCCTCAAAACCGATATCGGTACAGAATTCGAGGCAAAGATCGTGATTATCGCTGCGGGCGGCGGTTCATTCACACCGAAACGCCCGCCCCTCAAAGGCATAGAAGGGTTTGAGGGCTCATCGGTTTTCTACTCCGTGCGCCAGATCGAGGATTTCAAAGACAAAACCATCGTCATTGCCGGCGGCGGTGATTCCGCACTCGACTGGACACATGCACTCCATCCTGTCGCAGAACGTATCGTGCTCGTTCATCGTCGCGAGGAATTCAGGGCGGCACCCGATTCCGTCAACAAGATGCGGGCACTGGTAGATGCGGGAGAGTTGGATTTTGTAATTGGCCAGGTGATGGAATTGCACGGGAGTACAGATCAGCTCGAGGCGGTCAGCATCCGCGGCAAGGATGGTGAGATGGCGCGAAGGGAATGCGACATCCTGCTTCCGTTCTTCGGACTGACCATGAAGCTTGGACCGGTTGCGGAGTGGGGGCTTAATCTGGATGAAAACCTCATACCGGTGGACACCGAGAAGTTTGAGACCAGTACGCCGGGAATTTTTGCGATTGGTGACATCAACACCTACCCGGGCAAACTCAAGCTCATTCTGTCGGGATTCCACGAAGCGGCACTGATGGCACGGCAAGCACATCGTTATATTTATCCGGACGCCCGATATGTGTTCCAGTACACAACGTCGTCATCCAGCCTGCAGAAGAAGCTCGGCGTGAAGTAGCCCGCAATCACTGTATTTTGACAGTGCGAAGCAGATAACCCGCTTTCAAATTCTGATCATTGGCGCTTAGCTCATACCCATGCGCCATTGGGTTCAGGATATTCTATTTTCGCGCCGTGGACTTATTGTCTGTGCTGCAGGGCTTGTTGTGGCAAAGGCGGCACGCGCCAGTCTCACTCCAACACCGGACCAAACGGCGGGGCCCTACTATCCTCACATACGGCCTCAGGACATCGATATGGATCTGACACGTATCAGTGGCACAGATAGTCAAGCGGCAGGCCAGGTAATCGAGGTGTCGGGCAGAGTTTTTTCAGTGAAAGGACATGCGCTGTCCGGGGCTGTTGTCGAAATATGGCAGGCGGATACGAACGGTCGCTATATCGACATCAAGGACAAAAGTGTATCGGCACCGCGTGATCAGAGGTTTCAGGGCTATGGTGCGGTCAGGGCAGGGGCAGACGGTGCATACCGGTTTCGCACGATACGTCCAGCCAGCTATGACACTGGGTTTTCGAAACGCACGCCGCACATCCATTTCAGGGTCAAGCATCAGAAACTCGGGGAACTCGTCACGCAGATGTATTTCCCGGGTGAAGCAATGAACAAGCAGGATGCCGTCTATCTTGCCTTGTCCGGCAATCTGGCTCGCGATGCTGCCACAGCTCGGTTGCGTCCCGGAAACGGACCGCCGCGTTACACTTTTGACCTGGTGCTTGACTGACGACGCTGCCGGTAAAGACTCGGCAAATTCTCTCTTGTCAGCACCCAACTATTTGCAACTGCGTGGGTTCTCAGGCTTAACTGTCGCGCACACAGAGTATTTACCGGCCGGGGAGGGCATAAATGTTCAATAAGATTCTAGTACCAATCGATATTTCACAATCTGACTCAAGCGAGACAAGCCTTGCTGCTGCGGCGCAAATGGCCGGCAAGACAGGCGCGACATTGGTTCTGCTGAATGTGACTGCAGATATGCCAAACCTTGTCGCCAATCGATTGCCTACCGACTACCTTGAAGAGGCAGAGAAGGCGGCCGCCAAAACACTTTCTGATCTCGCCGAGAAGCACAAACTTGCGTCCGGTTCCTATGAAGTTCGCACGGCGCACGGCAGGGCCTACAACGAGATCATCGAGTCGGCGGAACAAACAGGTGTCGATCTTATCGTGATAGCGTCTCATCAGCCGGGCCTTGCTGACTATCTGTTGGGATCCACAGCGGCCAAGGTCGTCCGGCATTCCAAATGTTCGGTGTTGGTGGTGAGGGGCTGACGCCTTTTTTTAAACCGGTGGCTGTCAATCGACGTCGATATCCGTGTCGCTTTCTTCGCCCTCGACCTCATTCGGCGGCTGATAAATAGTGCTGTACAGCGCAATTGAATAGGGGCTGAAAGCGGCAATCTTGGCACGTTGCTGCCAGGACATTGGAACCGGCACGAATACTCCAGTCTCCTCGAATAAGTCGTCGACCTCAATATCGATGCAAATGACATACAGACGGCGGGGAGTTTGTTTGTATGAACGCACGATCTGGTCGATCACCCGCTCGAGCATCGAACGGTTGAAAGGGTTGTTGAGGAAAAAGACCGTCTCCTCTTCGGGAATGGGCAATCGCAGTGCGCTTAGATGCTCACAGTTGATATCGCGGCAATTCATGAGTGAGCGCGGATATTGCGCGACGTTGAGGAGGCAATCGCTGGTGAGTTCCTCCGCGATTTCAGCGCCGGTTATTTTCTCGAACGGATAGTGTGACGCCATCAGCAGAACCCGGCCGCGCCCTGCGCCAAAGTCGACAAATTCATACCGGCGTACAGGCTCGGGCAGCATTTCCATCGCCCATTTGAACACCAGGCGCGGGGTAGGGCGGTAATCGTGACCGGAGCGACGCAGTTGATGGGGCACTCTTACGATTGAAAGTGGAACGTGTTTCGCAGTGGGGACGAAACACAGACGCTCGATCGCACGGTCCGGCCCAATTCTGTGGAAGAACAGCAAGATCTTCCGGTAGTCGCTGGCGAGGGACTGCGGTTTGAGAAAGTTGACAAGGGCGGTGCGCAGATCGCCGAGAAACGGCCTCAACCGCTCGCGGTAGAGTGTCCCGAGCGCCATTCCTCCGTGGTGGCTTCCCTTACGCAAACCGGCGGCGGTTTTTGTTAGAGCGGGACCGGCAGTCGCCTTTGCGCGTTCGCTACTGCGCTGTGTTGCCCGGCGGGCCTTAGTGGCTGTGCGCCGGATCTGGCGCTCGAGCTCCTTGATTCTGGTGGCAAGTTCTTTGTTGGACTCGTCGATCTCCGGTACTTCGGGTGCCTGCGGGAGTGCCGGTTCTGTCGAGGGCTGCACCTCAACGTCTTTGATGTCCGTGTCCGACATTACTGGTTCCGGTAAATCAACTTTGTCCATACGTAAACTTAGCTCTTAGCGTATTCCCCGTGACACGTCACGCCACGCTACCCAGTCTCCCAACACCTCCACGCTATAGGGCGCAACAGTCGATCGTCGAGGGGTAAAATATGGTATCGTACTGATTCGCAGGGTGAATCACTGACTGTGCGGGTATGCCCTGACGAGCTGTTTTGTTCAGCGTCGACCATAAGATGCGGTGGAGAAGTGATGGCGCAAGCGAAACCGCTGCGTACGGGGGTACGCGCGAAGCTAATTGCAATTCTGCCGCGATTGCGGCGTTTCGCAATGGTTCTGGCGGGGGATTGTGAGGGCGCTGATGCGCTGTTGCGAACCGCCTGCGGAAAAATGTTGGGTGACGACACGACCTACCAACAGGGCACTGCTTTCGACATTTGGGCATTACACCAATTGCATTGCGAGTGGCTGAGTGGATTGAGGGCTCACAATACACCGATTTCCCAAGGGCAGGCGGATGCCTCTGTGTTCATTCCAACAGGTGCAACCGGTGAAGACATGCCAAGAACCGAAATCGCAGAAATTCTCTCAAAACTGCCGCCACAACAACGTGGAGCCGTCCTGCTCATCTATGGCGAGGGCATGTCCTACGACGATACGGCAAAAATACTCGACACGGACAGGCAGACGGTGCTCACCCGCGTGAGCCGGGCTCTGGCCTCTTTCATCGAACGGGCAGATTGGCTCGACAGTGCCGGCGTCTACGGTGCCGAAATTCAGCAATTGCAACACACCAACAGGCAGACAGGCTGATGACAGAACTCAACGATGAACTCCTGGTTGCGTATGTCGATGGACAACTGGCCAAGGACCAGTCCAAGGCAATCGAACGGGTTCTGGAAGAAGATCAGGTTGCAGCGCAGCGGGTGCATGACTTGAGAGCAGCGCACGCCCATCTTGAAACCGCGTTCGACGCAATGATGGCTGGTGAAACCCTGCCGCCTCCCGTTGTGCCAGCCTTGGCGGCTGACGAACCGGTACGGAAACGCAGGACAGTTGGCTCAATCTTGCGCCGAACTGTCGCGTTCGCGTGGGTTGGTTTCGGTTGTCTGCTCGGCGGGGCAGCCGGCGGCTTCATTCTGTATGATCTGATCGCAGCAGTGCCATACCAAACGGTCATAGTGGCGCCACCCGAAGTACCGAAGGTGGCTGAACCCGTACCGGCGGCTACTGCGGAACCCGCGACCCCCGCGACCTGGGAGCAAGATATCGCTCATGCGCACACCATGCTGAGCCGCGATACGTTCTCAATCAGTCTTCTGGGTGAGGGCAATCCCGATCTCGTGGGTTTCAAAATTGCGAATGTGTTCGGGACGGAGTTCCGGATTCCTGATTTGCGCACAGTGGACCTGGTATTTCAGCGAGCACAGATGCTGCAGCGCGAGGGCGTACCATTTGCTCAGGTCGCGTACCTCCCCGAGACGGGAGCGCCATTAGCCCTCTATGCCAGAGCGCACAAGGGTGAGACCCAACCAATCCGTATCCTGGACAAGGATGATCTTTCACTTGCGACGTGGTCGCATGGCGGATTGTCTTTGTTGCTTGCGGGACAACTGCCTGAAGACCGGCTCCGTGCGATCGCACATGTGATCAATGAACAACTCGCGGATGCAGAGCCTGCCTCGGGTGATACAGGAACGCCAACTCCACCGGTTTCCAATCCCTCACCGGTCGACTTGAGAGAGCATGTAATACAATCCCCGGACGAATGATCGCCCATGCTTTTTGATAAAGGTTCCGGCTTCCCTTTGATGTCCTGACCCGGCACACTGATCCCTTATGACTGGGGGATCCGTGTGACTGGCACAACACTCACATATCTGGCTCTGTTTTCGCTCGTCTACGTGGTGGCGATCCTGCTCGCTCATCGTGGAAAGGCCCGGCATGGGAGCGGACTTACCGAGTTTTTCGTCTCAGGACGCGATCTCGGGCTCGGTACAGCGATTGCCACCTTGGGTGCCACTGAAATTGGCCTGATCACTATCGCCTATAACGCCCAGAAGGGTTTCAATGAGGGCTTTTCAGCGTTTCACATCGGCCTTGCTGCACTAGTTGGCTGCGTCTTTGTCGGCGCACTTGGTTTTGTCGTCAAACCTATCCGCCGCACAGGCGTACTGACACTCCCCGAATATTATGAGCAGCGGTATGGACGCGATATCCGCATATTCGGCGCCATCGTCATGGCCATGGGCGGCATTCTCAATATGGGCCTGTTCCTGAAGGTTGCGGCGGTTTTTCTTGCGGCCATGTTGGCAGCCAACGGAGCGGAAGTGAACGTCAACGCACTGATGATCACCCTGATCGGCATCGCTGTCCTGTATACCTGCTACGGGGGCATGCGATCCGTGATCATCACCGATGTGTTCCAGTTTGTCCTCCTAGCGGCCGGACTGCTGTTCGCCGTGGTCTTCCTTACCCGCCTTATTCCACTCGATCAGGCGATTTCGCTGGTGAAGGAGCACAAGGGTGTGGGCGGCTTCGATCCGTTCGCCAACGAGAGTTTTGGCCTGAGCTATGTTCTGTGGATGGTTCTCGTCGCCGGTGTGGTTTCGGCGGCGATCTGGCCGACGGCGCTGTCTCGCGCGCTTTGCATTGAAAAAGAGGAAACGGTGCAGCGCGCCTATCTCATTTCCAGTGTGATTTTTCTTTCGCGGATGGTTATCCCGGCGTTTCTGGGTGTGCTGGCATTCTGTTACTTCAACATCCCGGCATTGGGCGGGGCTGATTTGCTATCCGGCCACGGCAGCGATGCCGACCTGGTTGCGACTCCGTTGATGCTGGGGCACGCCATGCCCTCCTGGCTGCTCGCCTTCCTTGCCGTCGCCATGTTCGCGTCGTTCATGTCGACCCAGGACAGCTATCTGTTTTGCTGGGCATCAATTCTTTCCCGTGACGTCCTGGGTCCCATCTTCGGTACAATCGAGAATGAGAAGGCGCAAAAGTGGGGCACCCGCACTCTTATCGTTGTGATCGCCCTTTATGAGCTTTACTGGGGGTTGATCTATGAGGGCCATGAAGACATTTGGGATTATCTGGCCGTCTCGGGCTCGATTTATTTCTGCTCCGGGATCGTGCTTCTGGCCGGGGGGCTTTACTGGAAGGGCGCGACCCGGCGTGGTGCGCTTTGGGCGCTTATCCTCGGGTTTTCGGCGGTTGTGGCACTTTCTCCGATCAAGACGGCGCTTGGCCTTGAAGCGGTTTCGAGCCCGGTGATCGGATTTGCAGCAATTGGCCTGTCGCTTATCGGATTTGTCGTCGGTTCACTCTCTGAACGGCGCGCGCCGTCAGAAGAAACGGGGGCAGCATGAGCGTCGACGACTGGGTAACACTCTGGACCGTTCTGCTATGGGTGAGCGCCGGAGCCTTTGGTCTGGTTACCATCTACGTGTTGTGCGGTTTCGTTCGGAGATTGAGCAATTTCGGGTAGCGTTGCAGCCTTATCTGCTGTCAGGGGGAGTAAGAGCTTCTTCTAGAGTGTCGCCACCTCCGCGTTTTTGTGGGCTCGGCGGCAGCACACTTTCCGGTTCTTGTACTTTCTTTCGCGGCGTGTAGTCGCCGGCGAGATGACGATTAATTTCAGGGCGAATTTCCTCGATCTTGGCTTTGTTGCAATAGCCCGGCGTCTCCTTCACTTTGTCATAGAAAGTAAGGAACGCCTTGTCATAGGTGGAATTGAGAGATTGGATCGCCTCGGCGTTCGAACCCTGCGCCCGTTCCCAATTCAGATAGTCGCCCTTCAGCTTTTGCGGGTTGAGGCCGAACGCGCAATAGCGAGCGTTCGCGGCGGTCCACGCAACCTGAACTGCCCGTTGGGACGGCGTCGAGGGTGGAGGCGCTGCCGCGGTCTGCGTCGGCGCAGCAGCGTCCGAGCCGAAACGGCTGCCACATCCCACCAACGCAATACACATAAGAACCAATAGTGCTGACGGCCTCAATGCCATCGCGTGCTCCGTGACCTCTCACATCTTGATCCTAGTCTGCGGTTTGCCAGCCCGCCGTCAAGATGGGAATGTGATTCAGATGCGTTTGAAGGCTGCACCAAACATGGACTTGCCAGAAAGTCATGACCAAATTTGGGGAAGTGAGAGAGATATTTCATCGAGAATGACGATGCAAGATGATCCGCCAGACGAGGCCCGCCATGTTCTGGAATATTGGTATGACACCCTGAAGCCGGAACAGTGGTGGTGCCGTGACGATGTTGTGGACGAGGAAGTGACTGCGCGTTTTGCCGTGCTCTATGCACGTTTGGCGAACGAGGTACCCCGGAAATGGCTTTCATCACCATTGGGTCGCCTCGCTGCGGTAATTACCCTCGACCAGTTTCCGCGTAACATGTTTCGCGATGACCCGCGGGCCTACGCTACTGATAAAATGGCGTTGCAGATTGCCAGGGATACAATTGCTGCGGGGGAAGATCAGCAATTGACGCGGGAGCAGAGATCATTCCTTTATATGCCGTTCCAGCATTCTGAAGATCGCAGTTTTCAGGCGCAATCGGTTGCGCTCTTCAAGGCGCTCGGTGACGCGAACCAGATTGATTTTGCTGAAAAGCACAAGGAGATTGTCGACCGGTTCGGCCGATTTCCACATCGCAATGACGTGTTGGACAGGAAATCCACGCCTGAAGAAAAAGAATTTCTCAAACAGCCTGGACTGTTTTGGTGACGCGCCAGAAGCAGTTTAAGCTGCAGGCGGCATGATACCTCGGCCCAGCAGTGTGACAATCTATTGACGTAGCAAGGCGCGGTGCGGTGTTATTGGTCATGGTGTGGTAAGTGGCGGACCGCGTAGCCAGTAGTCACAGGGGTCATGATTGGCGAGCAAGAACAAGGCCATGAACGCGCGCTGGCGTGGTATTCCTATGGCGCTCAAGGCCTTGGCGCTTTGCGTTCTTGCGCTCGTCGTGCTGTTGATCCTGTTGCCAGCACCCCCTGAGCGTGACTTGGGTGGCGCCACGGTCGTTGCCAAATATGTGCCCAAGCTACGCGATACGGTAGATCCACTGGCAAAGGCAGTCCGGCCAATCATGCGGAATTTCCGGCGAAATCCCCCGGCAAGTGTTTCGCCTGTCCAGCCGCCATCAGCCCAAATTCCAGCGCCGTCGCCAATTCCCCCGCCTGCGCCAAAACCGGCTCAGAATGTGGCCGTGGCACCTCCACCCGAACTGCCGAGCCCAGCCCGCAAGCCTGCGGAGACGCCGCCGCCGGATCAGAGCAAGCCAAAGCGGACCTTGCCTTGGCAGATACCCGGCGAGACAGCGCGTTTGCCGGCAGAACCGCCGCCGGCGCCCAACGCGTCAAGCGGGGCGGATTTACCCTCACGCTCTGATATTGACGGTTGGGTGAAGTCTCAAGCGTGGGAGTTCCTTGGAGGTGTCGATGCCCAAGGCAACATCCTTTACCGCTTTGAGGTTTGGCTCGAGGCGCCGCAAAACACTCTAAAAGGCATCAAGTCTGTGTCCTATGATTATGACGCACCGTCCGCTACGCCAAAGTCACGTGAAACCAGCCGGGCAGATGGGGGATTCCGGGTGCGGTTTGGCAGCCTTGCGTGCTCCAAGGAGATTACCATCACACTGAAGATGACAGACGGCCGCTCCCAACGCACCAAGGTTGATGGATGCAGGGTGCTGAACTAGGTGCCTGGTGTGATGGCGTCACGACTTTGCTGTTACTTGCCGGGCTATGTCTGCAAGCAGGGTACGAAGGCGCGGTGGCGTGGTTTCGATGAAGGGCAGGGGACGGCACACATCGATGGTGGCAAGTCCGATACGTGCCGTGAGCGCACCGTTGAAGAGACCTTCACCCAAACGCGCTGAAAGCTTTGCCATAAGCCGATGACCGATCAATTGCTGGATGAGATCGTCGCCCAGCGCGATGCCGCCCGTCAAAACAATGTGGGTTACGACCATGCGTGCCAGGCGCAATAGCCCAAACATGCCAGGACGCGCACCGTAAACGGTCGCAATGAGACGGAGCATGCGCAGGTTCTGCGCTGCGACAACTGCCATATCGAGGAGCGCTAGGGGGCTGATTGCGGTTACGACGGAGACGCGCTTTGCGGTTGCCGCAATTATGGCGCGAGCCTCTGCATCCAGCGGCTTCATCAATTCCCGCTCCGAAAGGCTCAAGGTTTCATGCGCTGTCATGAAATCTTCGTCGTGATCAAGGAGCCGTGCCCGGGCCCAGGCGAGGTCAGGCCGCCTGCGATAGAGGTCTTGCAAGCCCGTGGCGACTTTTCGAGCGAGATCCTTGTCGTCTTTCAGTGCTGCACTCTCGGCAGTTTGCCGCAATTTTCCGAGTCGATTGAGCCGCAAAAGAGCCCAAGCCTCGCGCATGGCAATCATGACACAAGATGCGGCTGCTATCGCGAGAAGGGCCAATGCCATCCAGCCGATCCAGTCCTGACGCACGAGCAAGGCCGAAACCATATCTGTGAGCCAAAGCCCCGCGCCCAAAGTGATAAGACCACCCAAGGCGCTTAGGAGAATTCCACCCCATTTGAGCCCACGAGACGACGGGATCGAAGGGTCTGTGATCTCTTCGAGGACGGCAGGCGACGTCACATCGGCGGATTGGACGTTCACCTCCGGCGCCTCGCTCACTTCGAGATTTGGATCATCAGGCGCAAAGGCGCGCGGAGCTCTTTTTGATTTCTCTCGGGTCTTCACGTCATCCGATCTCCAAGCAGGAAGTTGAGAGCGCGATCCAGGCGGATATGCGGCAATGCTACAGGCAATTCAATATCGCGCCTGGGCACATTTGGCGGTCGGAACCGTATGACTGTGATCTGATTGTCGTCTGCCTTGTTCTCGAAATACGCATCAAGCTCATCTGCATCTTTTGGAAGGTCACCAGGAAAGATTCCGTATTCTTCGGTGCCATCGAAGGTGCGGGATCCGATTTTCTCGCCTGCAAGCGGATAACCGAAAATACAGGGAAGTTTTTCACCAAGGACGGTCGCTTCACCTTCCCGGGTTGCACGAACAGCTGCGAGCGCGACCACGTCAACTTCCGCGCCGGCAAAATCGGCACGTTCAATTGCACGATGCAGGATGCGCCTGACAATCCTCTCAAGCCGATCATGGCTGGTGTGATGCAGATGATCTGCTTTGGTTGCGGCGAACAGAATACGGTCGATGCGGGGGTAAAGGACTGTGGACAGCCAGCTGTTTGCGCCAGGGCGGAAGCATTTCAGGATATCTGTAAGGGCGCGTTCAAGATCGTGCAGCGTGTCCCGCCCGCCGTTCAGCGCCGTCAGCGCATCCACAAGTACGATTTGCCGGTCGAGCCGGGCAAAATGATCCCGGAAGAATGGCTTTACGACATGCGATTTGTAGGCTTCGTAACGCCGTTCCATCATACCCCACAGTGAACCACGCGGAGCATGCGTGTTGTCGGGCAGGATAAGCGGAGCGAAGGTGAGCGCGGGCGACCCTTCAAGCTCACCGGGCATGAGGAAGCGGCCTGGCGGAACAATTGCTGTGTCGCCATTTTCCCGGCATTTGCGCAGGTATTTCGTGAATTCATCTGCGGTACGTTTCGCGTCATGCTCATTCGCTTCTGCGAGCGGGTCCAGTGTTTCGAGAAGTGTCTGCAGGTCGCGCGAGATGGCCATTCGGTTCGGTTCGCGGCTCATCTCAACCTCGCGTTCGGACCAGGCCTCATAAGACTGATTCAAAAGTGGCAGATCAAGCAGCCATTCTCCGGGGTAGTCGACAATATCCACGTGCAGCTTGTCCCGTCCGAGGGTGCGGTCGAGAAAGCCGGACGGTGAGAATTCAAGCGTGAGGCGAAGCTGGCTCAAACGGCGGGTGCTTTCGGGCCAACTGGGCGGAGAGCCGAGCAGATCCGCCAAATGACGCTCATAATCGAAGCGCGGAACATCGTCATCGGGTTGCGGTTCCAGGTAGACGCGGCGCAGGCGTCCCTGAGCAACAGGATCAAAAAAGGGAAGGCGTCCTCCGGCCAAGAGATTGTGAATGAGGGACGTGATGAAAACCGTCTTGCCGGCGCGCGAGAGACCGGTGACGCCAAGCCGTACGGTAGGGCTGACAATGTCGTGCGCAAACGCGCCGACATTGCGCAGAACATCGGCGGCGGCGTCCGTCATGTCGGAGGCCTTCAAGAAGACCTCACGCTAAATTTGGATAGGTTCAATAAATCTGAGCACTCAGACCATACGCGTGTTGCAATGGACGAAAAACGGGCGTGCAACGGTTTCCTGTCTGGTCTGTTAGGCTATCAGCGTCGAAATAACGGTGATGCTTACAACGGCGCTAAACAACAATGCCAACGCCATGATTCCGCGCTCAAAATCCTGGGCCATGTGACCCTCCCTCGGTTTCCCGTTCGTTACTGGTTAACACTTTGTTAACCGTGACTCTTATGTAGGCGCATTCTTTCTCAGTTCAAGCCCGGCACCCTGGAAATATTTGGCGGAATTCCGCGAGTTTTTCCCTAAAGAGACACCGTCAGAAGGCAAGCCAGCGCCAATACGGCGTAGATCAATCCCGTCAACGCCAATCCCTTGAAGAAATCTCCACTCGTCAACTTGTTCCCTGAAGCGATCATTTTTTTGTGCTCCCTGCGAATTTCAGTGTTCGAAGGGTAGGAAAACGGCCTTGAACCGCAATTGAAGGACCCGTTCATATTCTGTTCACCATAGGCGGGTGTGGGCAGTCGCCTGGGTCTTCGGGCGCAGCGCTATGTTGCGGGCAAACCTTGCCGCATACGGCAATTCTTGCCGGTAAGTTTGGGTTCTCTCAATCGAAAATCTTTTCTAACTATTTGAAATAAAACACTAAAGAGTAGTGGCCCTAACTTTGCAGTGGGTAACGCGATTCATGTTGCGTTTGGCCGAAATGTACAGGCCGCGTCGATAAGTAATGGAGAAGTTTCATGGGTATTTTTGGTGCGATGACCACGGCGATCACGGGGCTTCGTGCCCAATCCTTCGCCCTGGAGAGAATCTCGGACAATATCGCTAACTCTCAAACGACGGGCTACAAACGAAGCGATGCTTCCTTCGCCGACTTTGTTCCCGACAGCCCGTCCCGGCAACAGGCCTTGGGTGTCGTGAACGCGTTTTCGCGGCCAACCAATACAATTCAGGGCGATATCGCCAATTCCGAGGTGCCGACACATATCGCGGTGAATGGCGACGGCTATTTTATTATTGGGGATCAAACTGACACGATTGACGGCTTGCCCGTGTTTGGCAGTGAGGATCTGTACACCCGCCGCGGCGATTTTGAATTCGATCAGAACGGCTATCTTGTCAACGCGGCCGGGTATTTCTTGAAAGGTCTGCCGATTGACGCAACCACCGGTAATCCGTCAGGATCATCTCCGGAGGTCATCCGGGTATCGAACGATTTTCTCCCCGCAAGTGCGACCAGTCAAGTCGACTATCGCGCCAACCTCGCAAGCTATCCTCTGACAGCAAATGCGGATCCCGCTGTTCCCGATAGCGAGTTGTTGAACCCTGCCAGCTACGTGAACGATCCGACCGCGGGCAATGATGAATTCGTTCAGGCGGCAGACGTCAGTCAATTCATCGACGATTCAATCTCGGGCGGTGCGGTAACCGCGTTCGATGCCGCAGGCGCGTCCGTCAATGTTCAGTTCCGCTGGGCCAAGACCGATACGTCACTCACCGGCGGTACCGATAACTGGAACCTTTTCTATCTGGAGGACTCGGCCGCTACCGGTGCAAATCCGGCCTGGCGCAATATAGGCGTCGACTATGCATTTGCTGCAAACGGTCAACTCAATCCGGCGATCGCGTCTAGCACGGTTACGGGCCTGACGGTCAACGGCGTCAATCTGGGTAATATTACGCTCGATCACGGAACGAACGGCATCACCCAGTTCGCTGACACGAATGGTGTCGCGAAGGTGACTGATATCAATCAGAACGGATTTGCCGCAGGTGAGCTTGTCGGCATTACCGTCTCCGAAGAGGGGCGCGTGGTCGCCAGCTACACCAATGGCCGGACCATCGATCTCGCCGAAATCACGTTGGCCAGTTTTAACGGCGATGGCGGGCTCGCGAAAACGGATGGCGGCGCATTTCGCGCCACTTCGGACTCAGGCGCTCCGATAATCGGGGCCTTGGGAACAGTGGTGGGTTCTGCTCTTGAAGGGTCGAACACGGACATCGCGGATGAATTCACCAAACTGATCGTCACGCAGCAGGCCTATGCCGCAAATACGCGGATCATTTCAACGGCCGATGAGATGGTGAGCGAAGCACTGAACATGATCCGATAGCACAGGAGGCTTTGAGGCTCAGCCCCGCATAACAAAGATGCAGGACCGGGCCATCTCTGGAAGACCGATAAGATGGGACTAGCCAGTATACTCAGTATTGCTTCATCCGGGCTCGCCGTAACCCAGGCGAGCATGGATGTGGTTGCGCGCAACGTCGCCAATGCAGATACGCCGGGCTACACGACCAAAACGCTCGCGCAGAAAAACCTCATTGCCGGCAGTTCCAGTCTTGGCGTGCGGGCGCTCGACGCGCGTCGCATAATCGATGAATTTGTTCAATCGCAGTTGCGTACGGAAATGGCCGCCTTGGGCGACGTCGAGGTGCGACGTGACTTTCTTACCAGCATCGATCAGTTGTTCGGGGCGCCTGGTGGTCCAACCGGCCTTGATACGCTGGTGAACCAGTTCGCGCAGTCACTTCAGGAGCTCACCGCATCGCCGGACAACTTTGCCGTGCGAGAGGCCGTGGTCAGTGACGCGCAATTGCTGGCTCAGCAGCTACGGCAATTGTCCGACGACGTGCAGTCAATGCGTCAGCTGGCGGAGAATTCGATCGGGGCCGCCGTCGATGAAGTCAACGAAGCCCTGCAACAACTCGCGACCATCAACCAAACCCTGGGGACCCAGGGAGCAGGCCTGTCGCCTCCGGCAGATCTCCTCGACGAGCGCGACAAGTTCATTGATGTGATTGCAAAGCATCTGGACGTTCGCATTAAAGAGGCTGACAACGGCGTCGTGTCGATCTTCACGCGCAGTGGAAATGCTTTGCTTGAAGGCCAGGCTGTTCAGCTCAGTTTTGATCATCGCGGCGATGTCAACGCCACGTCGCTCTACAGCGGCGTGCCCGCAGACCGCGGCGTCGGCACTGTGACATTGAATGCCTCCAACGGATTCTCAATCGATCTGGTCAGAAACGGTATTCTCGATTCAGGCCGGATTGGCGGCTTGATTGAGATGCGAGATGAGATCCTCGTTGAAGCCCAGGCGCAACTGGATGAGCTGGCACATGCGCTTGCCATCTCACTTTCCTCAATGTCAGTTCAGGGCGTGGCGGCACCCGCAGGTCCGCCGGATGGATTCGATATCGATACGGCCGGGCTGCTCTCGGGCAACCCGATCACGATCGAGTATACCCAAGGCGGCACACCGCAGACGCTCACGATTATCCGCGTCGAGGATCCGAGTGAATTGCCCCTGTCCAACGATGCGACGCCTGATCCGAACGATACGGTGATTGGCGTCAGTTTTGCCGGCGGTGCGGCTGGGGCTGCAGTCGACATAAACACGGCCCTCGGCGCCTTGGGTATTAATCTGGTCGCATCCAATCCTGCCGGCACAACGCTCCGCATCGTTGATGACGGCCTTGCCGGCACATCGGACGTGAACGGCATAACTGCAACAATTACGTCAAGCTCCCTGCAGGATGATGGCGCGCAGCTACCGCTGTTCGTCGATGGTGGCGCCGCGTCAACCCCATACACCGGCAGTCTTGATGGCGGGGGTCAAAAGCTTGGCTTCGCCTCTCGAATTGCGATCAATGCGGCCGTCGTTCAGGACAATGAGTTGCTTGTCCGCTACGCGTCATCGCCCGAGACCCCGTTGGGCGACTCAACGCGCCCACTCGAATTGCTTGAGCGACTGGAGTCCACACCCTTCGACTTCTCCCCCGCCGCCGGGATCGGCAACACGCAGGGGCCGTTCAGTGGGTCAATCGTCAGTTATGCGCAGCGGATTGTCAGTTTGCAGACGGGCCGCGCGGAACAAGCAATCAGCGAAATGGCGGCTCAGGATGTGGTCGTAACGGCGCTACAGGAACGGTTCACTGATGACACGGCAGTCGACATCAACAAGGAAATGGCTCAGCTCATTGAATTGCAGAATTCATTTGCCGCGAATGCCCGAATTATTCAAGTGGCCAATGAGCTGTTCGACGTTCTGTTCGCTGCGATCTAGAGGTGCGTAGATGCCTTCAGTAAATGTATTATCTCCCACTCTGGGGCTAAACAGGTCGATTGCTGAATCGCGTGATGCGCTCGCGGATCTGCAGCTCCAGCTGGCAACAGGAAAGAAAGTACAAACCTACGGCGACCTTGGACTGCAGCGCACGCAAGTCCTCTCGATGCGGTCGGAACTTTCTCAAATTACGGGTTTTACGAACACGATCTCGCTGCTCGATATTCGCCTCGATGTCATGTTGCAGTCTCTCGATCGCGTCCGCGACCTGGCGTCTGAAAGCAAGTCTGCTGCCCTCGAAGTCGGGTTTGAAGTGCTCTCGACAGGCCAGACCATTTTCCAGACTGAAGTGAGTGCGCGGTTTGACGAAGTGGCGGCACTCCTCAACATGGAGGTTGATGGCCGGCATTTTTTCGGCGGACGTGAAGTCGAGCACGACCCTGTTGTCGCTGCTACAGAAATTCTCAACGGCAGCGGTGGACGCGCTGGTTTCAACCAGATTTCAAGTGAGCGGCGTCTGGCTGATTTGGGTGCGGACGGACGGGGCCGGCTTGTCCTTGATGGTCCGGCGGCATCCGTGCTTGGAAGCGCTGTCGGGACCCCGGGTGACATTGGCGGTCCGGCAACGGCGCAATTCACAATTGATATTGGCGGCAACCTTCAGACATTTGATGTCTCCGACGGTGGTTCGGACACTCTGGCGGCCCTTGAACTCGCGATCGACACTGCTTTCGGTGCCGATGTCGCGTCGATCACGGGCGGCAACCAGCTCGAACTTACCGCGACGAATATCACCGACCCGATCACGATCACCGACGTGGATGCCGGTGCTGCAGCGCTCGCAGGCCTGACAACCGGTACCGTGGCCAATCCAACCGGTACGGTGAGCATTTCCGAGGATGTGGATGGAAGTCCGTTCGGCTTTAAACTGAACGGTGCGACCTCTACCCTGAGCGGGACGACAATTAGCGGCCCTGCCGGTACGCCTCCGGTGCTGGATGTGACGTTCTCCGCGACGCTCCCCAATGACGGGGAGAGTGTTCAGCTTTCATTCGATCTGCCGGATGGGACAACGCACGACATGTTGTTGACTGCACGCACGAGCGGTCCGGTCGCAGCCGGTGAATTCCTGGTTGGTGCTGATGCCGATGAAACGGCTGCGAATTTTCAAGCCGCACTTGATGCCGAGATCCAGACAGAGGCTCAACGGTCGTTGAGTGCAGCTTCGCTGTTTGCCGCCTCCAACGATTTCTTTGACTTCGACGATACCAATCCCCCCCAGCGCGTCGATGGACCGCCGTTTGATACGGCAACAGCTCTCCGGGATGCCACAGCTACCGATACGGTATTTTGGTATGAGGGGGAGGTGTCCTCCACCAGCGCGCGACAAAGCGCGACGGCGAAGGTCGATGACGCAATCACGGTTTCTTATGGCGCGCGCGCTGACGAAGACTCTTTGCGCGACGTGATGAAAATATTTGCAGCGGTCACGTCTGAAGTGTTTGACCCCAACGATGCCAATGCCTCCGACCGGTATCATGAAATGCGGTTGCGTGCGGGTGCAGGATTGGCCTTTCAGGGCAATACACAGGCGGTTGACGACGTCATCACCGAGTTGACCATATCCAAAACGGTCATTGGCCATGCCAAAGAGCGACAC
>Ga0209633_10000050_pt1 | contig 141532 bp, 99 predicted proteins | sample Cruoilmetagenom1_FD_187290 | JGI IMG/M metagenome (GOLD analysis project Ga0209633, IMG submission 187290) | Oil polluted marine microbial communities from Coal Oil Point, Santa Barbara, California, USA - Sample 1 (SPAdes) (version 2) | ecosystem: Environmental > Aquatic > Marine > Oil seeps ... | reverse complement strand
AATTATTGGTTTATTGGTATTTTTGTTTCGCCTGAAGAGTCCCATATTTGAAAAGTTTTTTGTAGAACCCTAAAATAAGAGATTCTGAGGGCTTTTTAAAATAACGACTTTCGGATGCTAGTGATAAATGTATTAAAAGACTTAGGTTATACTACCAATAATACATACGGTACAGAAAGTTTAACGATTTCTAACCAAGCAAATCCATATTACATATTAAATAATAATTTTAGAAATGAAACCGTAAATGTTACACAAGACGATAATGGATGTTATAATGGCTTATTTGTTCCCCAAAGCCAAATTCCAGAAATTAATATCTGTGATAATGGTCCCTATTTCATTAGTTCAGATTTTCTTTTAAATAATGATAATTTTACAGAAAGTGTTACCATTGCCGCAATAGAAGTAGAACGTGATTTGGGAACAATAACACCAACTTCGGAAGGATTTAACATTAGTAGTACTTACCAAGGCAGGAATATAATAATTAGATATATTACAATTAACAGTGAAGACATTCTAAGCAATGTATCGAGGATTGCAATATTTCTTCTACCCTGTAATGATTTTCAAGAAAATTTTGGTTGTTCAAATACTTCTGATTGTAATCTAATCTGCAACTCAGAATTAACATCTATTCAACCATGTGATTACACTTTTTTTGTTGATAATGTTTATTATGGCATTGAAGGTCCTGGATTTCCTTCAGATGTAAACTGTGGAAATGGAAATGCTTCAGTACCAAGCTGGTATACTTACACCTATAATGCAGAATTTATAGGAAATCCATCAGTTTATAATTCTTTTTACCAAACAGAATATCAAATACCTTTAGGTGGTTATATGAGTTTATCAAGTTATACGGCAGGAGAAGGTGCAGGAGTAATGACCAAAGTAAACACCTTAGAAAGTGATAAAAATTATATTCTTAGTATTTTTGGTTATCGTCCACCTTTTAATGGTAATTTTAATGCCGAATTAAACGTTAAACTTGCAAGTTTTAGTGACACAAATTATCCTTATGGAATACATTCAGGGCAACAACCAACAGATTTTCAAAACATATTAACCCAAAATTATCCTAATACAGATTCTTCAGGTTGGAAACAAAGTATCCAATCATTTACAACAGAACCAAATAACACATATGATATATTGGTTTTTCAAAGCGTATTAAAAACGGTTTATTTCGACCAAGCAGAGCTTATTGAAGATAAACTAAATGCAGACAACATTGCAACATCGTTAAACTGTTCTTCTGCAAAGTTAAGTTTGGGTACTGATTTATGCGATATTACTGGTCTGGTTTACTCATGGCATGATGTTACTGGTGGAGGTGAAATACAACTTACTAATGGCATTTCTATAACCAACGCAGGTCTTTCCGCTGGAATAACAACGCAAGACCTAAGCAGTAATGGCTCGCAATTAGATATTTTGGTAGAAACAGAAAAAACATTTGAGCTACGCAGAACTTTTATAAACTCTTGGGTTGGCACTAATGAAATGCCAATTGTTTCTAATGATGCAAATGCTTCAATACAAATTAATGTGAGTTGTGAAGATATTGATACTACTTCTCATTTTATAACAACTTGGCAAGTTGATAATTTTGACACATTTATAACAATACCGACTCATCCGTCTGAAACTTATAGTTATGATGTAGATTGGGAAGGTGATGGGATTTTTGATGATTTTGGAGTTACAGGTGATATTACTCACGATTATGGTATTGCTGGAACTTATGAAGTACATATAAGAGGTGATTTTCCTCATATTTATTTTGGACATACACTTTATAATTTTACACCAGAAATTTTAGAGGTAAATCAATGGGGAAGTCAAATATGGACTTCAATGAATGGTGCCTTCACCTATTGTAGTAATTTAATTATTACAGCAATAGATACTCCAAATTTATCCAATGTAACTGACATGACAAAAATGTTTCATATGGCAAGTAGTTTAAACCAACCATTAAATAACTGGGATGTAAGTAATGTTACTAATATGAGATTAATGTTTAATGGTGCAACTAGTTTTAATCAACCATTAAATAACTGGGATGTAAGTAATGTCACTGATATGGTAGGAATGTTTGGTTCTGGTTCTTCAGGTAGTTTTAATCAACCATTAAACAATTGGAATGTTAGTAATGTTAGTAATATGGTAGGAATGTTTAGTGGTGCAACTAGTTTTAATCAACTATTAAATAACTGGGATGTAAGTAATGTTACTAATATGAGATTAATGTTTAATGGTGCATTAAATTTTAATCAGCCATTAAACAATTGGGATGTAAGTAATGTTACTGATATGGCAAGAATGTTTGAAAACTCAACTAGTTTTAATCAATCGTTAAATAATTGGAATGTAAGTAATGTTAATGTTATGAGTGAAATGTTTGAAAACGCAACTAGTTTTAACCAACCATTAAACAATTGGAATGTTAGTAATGTTTATAGTATGTATGAGATGTTTTCTAGTGCAACTAGTTTCAATCAACCACTTGGAGATTGGGATATCAGTAATGTAGGTTCTTATTACGATATGCTTAATAATACAAATCTAACTACCGCTAATTATGATAATCTTTTAATAGGCTGGAATCAACTACCCAACTTACCACAGAGTGTTAATATTAATTTGGGTTTTATTAATTCTACTTACTGTACTGGTGCAGCTGCAAGACAAAATTTGATTTCTACTTATTATTGGACTCTTAATGATGAAGGCTTATCTCCAGGTTGTAGAATTGCTAATAGACCCGCTAACCCAGAGCAACATAACATTAAAATTTATCCAAACCCAACTGCATCAATATTTAACATTGAGTTTATAAACCAATCTGTTCTAAGTTTTAATGTAATTGTACAAAACATGTTTGGTTTATCTATGCTTGAATTTAAAGACAAAAAAGAAATAAACATTAGTGATTTAAATACCGGTATGTATTTTATTAAAATAACGACTAATACTGGAGAAATTTATTTAAGCCGTATTGTTAAGAAATAATTTTTAATATTATAGATACCCAAAATGGTTAGCTAAAAACTACTTCCATCATAGTAAATTGATGTAACTAATATTTAAGAATTATGAACTAAATAATAATATTACTACTAGTAAATGGCTTTTTAGTTACAAATAAAGGCGAATGATTAATAGTTGAGAAGTAACGAATTCCAACTAAAGTGAAATAACGGAATTTTATTTAGACCTATCAAATTTTAAAAACCTGACAGGGTCTTTTGTTCTTATCGTTTCAAGGTAAAATGGTCTTTAAATTCTTTACGGTCAGTTGTTCCTGGTTCGGTGTACTCTACTGTAAACCAGTAGCCATCTGTTGGCATATTATTGCCATTGTAGGTTCCATCCCATCCAGTTCCTTCTGGACTTATTTGTTTTAATAACTTTCCGTAGCGATCAAAGATGTAAATTTTGGCATTTTCACCAATTCTCGCAATATTCCAAGTATCATTATAACCATCATCATTTGGTGTAAAGTATTTAGGGTAATCTACTATAAATTCTGAATCAAAATCACTTCCGCAACCGTTTTTGTCTCTGGCTGTAATTTTATGTTGCCCTGCAGAAAGATTAGTAAACAAACCTTCTTCTTGCCAAGGTCCATTATCTAAACTGTATTCATATTCTCCATCACCTTCAGCTGTTGCTAATAAAACGTGATTCTCTGCAAAAGCTTGTGTTAAGCGTTCTATTGTGAGCGTCGCTGGTGGCTCACTTTCTATGACTAGCATTTCATCTTCATTTTCGCAACCTGTTATTAAATTAGTGACAATGACTTTATAAGTTCCACCTTCGGTTGGCATTAAACTAGAGTTTGTTTCTCCTACTAATTCAGTAGTTGTATTTAAAAACCAAACAAAACTATAATTCGTGTCGGATAAACCCGTCTCTAATAACAATGGCTCTAAAACTTCAGAACCGTTAGTGTTTACACATAAAATAAAATTGTCTTCTGTGAAAATCATATCTTGTTCACCGAAAATTTCCCATTGACAAGTTGTAGTATCAAAGCTAGCGATTTGCCAACATTCCATAATAGGTTGTACAGGTTGTTCGTCAGAAATCACCCAAGAACAACTACTAATATCAAAGACTGTGGTTTCCCAACAATCCAATCCTGTAGGTTCTTCGGGTTGTATTCCTGTAACTTCCCAAACACAAGATACATCATTAAATATTGCAGATTCCCAACATTCTACAGTTGGTTGTGTTGGCTGTGTGCCAGTCACTTCCCAAGAACACGTTGTAGTGCTAAATGTTGCGACTTCCCAACATTCTAATTCTGTTGGTTCTAAAGGTTGTGTTCCTGTTACTGACCAACTACAGGTTGAATCATTAAAAGTTGCGTTTTCCCAACATTCTAAATTTGGTTGAATAGGTGCTTCATTCGCTATGATTTCATAAACATCAGAAAAAGTTAAACAATCTGAATCATTTAAATTAGCCGCAAACTCTGCAACCTTCGATCTGTAGAACGTTGTTGTTGTGATACCAGAAACAGAAATCGAAACGTTTGTTTCTCCTGCTACATCAACCCAATTAATTCCATCAGTACTTGTTTGCCATTGATAAAAATGAACATCAAAAACCACACCATCTGGTACGGCCGTAATAGTTTCAGAATATGGTATTTGCGAACTACATATTTCAACGGAATCATTAGAATTTGTATCTTCAACAGCTATTAAATTACCACATGTTTTAAAAACAATATCATCAATTGCCAAATCATTTCCACAAGGATTTGTACTTGGGGCATTGTTTATCATTTTAAGAATAACTGAAGTTTGGCCTGGATCAGTTGTGAAAACTAACCCATATTGTAACCAAGTAGGTGTGGCTGAACTAAATACATTACCTGTAGCACCCTCAAATAAAGGACCACCAGTGTTTGTTATATTCCAAATTTCGAACCTAACATTTACGGGTACTCCATTACCACCACATCCAGTAGTGGGTAATATGTTTAGTAGCCAAGCTGAAAATTCGTAAGTTGTATTTTCACACAAGCCGCTTACAGGTACCGTGTAAAATTCTTCTTCATTAGAATTCGCATTTACAATTAATGCTTTTCCGTTGATGTCACCTAAAGTATGATCACTTGGCATATTCCAACCATAAGCAAAAGTACTGCTACCTATAGTATATTGCCCATCTTGTGGTCCATTGAACCCAACAAAATCATAGGTCGTTGTGCTTGCGGGTAATTGTGGTCCATAAGTCGTACCTATACCAAAAGTTTCTATAAAAATTGGATCACCAGAATTACCTTGACAGAATCCTAATTGCGCATGAATATCCTTTGAAAGGAAAGAAACACAAAAAATTATGACTATTTTAAGATTTAGAAAAGAGTTTTGCACGTATAAATATATAGATAAGTTTGTGTAATAATTTTGATTTTCGACGAAAAGGTCATAAAAACTGATTTAGTATAGTACATGTATAGGTTAATAAGATATTTTAAACGAAATAGAATAAAATCTTTGGTGATTTTTGTTCTACTTATTGCCTATTATTTCTGTTTACCAAAAAAACTTTTTAAAGATCCTACTGCGACAGTAATAACGAGTAATTCTAATGATTTATTAGGAGCACTTATTGCAGATGATGGTCAATGGAGATTTCCAGTTAGTGATAGTGTACCAGATAAATTTAAAATTTGTATCCTTCAATTTGAAGACGAATACTTTTATAAGCATCCTGGATTTAATCCTGTGTCAATTTTTAAAGCCTTAAAAGGCAATCTAAGTTCTGGTACTGTAAAACGTGGAGGAAGTACACTAACACAACAAGTAATTCGCTTATCTCGAAAAGGACAATCGCGTACTTATTTTGAAAAAGTTAAAGAACTTATTTTAGCAACACGTTTAGAATTTAGACTATCAAAAGACGATATTTTAAATCTATATGCTAGTTATGCTCCATTTGGTGGAAATGTAGTTGGCATCGATGCTGCATCTTGGAGGTATTATAACCGAAACGCTTCCGATTTATCTTGGGCAGAAAGTGCCACATTAGCCGTTTTACCAAATGCACCGAGTTTAATTTATCCTGGGAAAAACCAAAAACGATTATTAGATAAACGCAATCGCTTATTAAAAAAACTTTTAGAAAATAGAACTATCGACGAGTTAACTTACGAGTTATCCATTGCAGAGGGTTTACCACAAAAACCATATCCATTACCTCAGGTCGCTCCGCATTTACTTCAGAAAGTCGCTAATAAACATAAAGGAAAACGCATTAAAACCACAATTAAAATTTCACTTCAAGAGCAAGCTAACAAAATTGTAAAACAACATTATAATCTTTTAAAACAGAACGAAATCTATAATGTATCGGTTTTGGTTTTAGATGTAAATACACGCGAAGTTTTAACTTATATTGGCAATTCACCAACCGATAATGCACATCAAAAAAGTGTTGATATTATTGACAAACCTAGAAGCACAGGAAGTATTCTAAAACCCTTTCTGTATGCTTCCATGCTAGATGCTGGCGATTTATTACCAAATACTTTAGTGGCAGATGTGCCAACACAATTTGGGAGTTATCAACCTGAAAACTTTAATAAATCTTATGATGGTGCTGTGTTCGCCAACGAAGCTTTATCGCGCTCTTTAAACGTGCCAGCTGTTAGAATGCTTCAAGATTTTGGATTGGATCGTTTCTATCATTATTTAAAACAACTGAAACTTAAAGATTTAAAATACAATGCCAATCACTATGGTCTGTCTTTAGTACTTGGTGGAGCGGAAAGTAATCTTTGGGATTTATGTAAAAGTTATGCGGCTATGGCTTCGACTGTAAATCATTTTAATGCAAATTCTAGTCAATATTTTAATAATGAATTTTGTCAACCTATTTATAATTCTGATACGTCTATCGACTTCGGAAAACTAAATAATGAAAAAACCATTTTTGATGCCGCTTCCATTTATCTCACTTTTGAAAGCATGAAACAAGTTAACCGACCAGAAGGTGACGACAGTTGGGAATATTACGATTCTTCGCAAGAAATAGCATGGAAAACAGGTACAAGTTTTGGATTTAGAGATGCTTGGGCAATTGGCACAACAAAAGATTATGTGGTTGGTGTTTGGGTAGGTAATGCAGATGGAGAAGGACGACCAGGTTTGGTTGGTGTACAAACTGCTGCTCCAATTCTATTTGACGTGTTTGATATTCTACCGAAAAGTGAATGGTTTGCAAAGCCGTATGATGAAATGTTAGAAGTAGATATCTGCAAAAAAAGTGGTTATCGTGCTTCTTCTATTTGTGATGTTACTGAAATAAGATATATTCAAGCTAGTGGACAAAAAACTGAACCTTGTCCTTATCATAAATTGGTACATGTAGATACTTCAGGACGATATCAAGTAAACTCTTCGTGTGAGGCCATTTCGAATATTAATAACAAAGCTTGGTTTATCTTACCTCCTTTACAAGCCTATTATTTTAAAACTAAAAATCCGTTTTACAAGGTGGTTCCTCCTTTTAGAAATGATTGTGTGGAAGCTACAGGTGTCTCTATGGAATTTATCTATCCTAATCAACAAAGCACTATTTATTTACCCAAAGATTTTGATGGTAACACTAATGATTTAATACTAAAAGTAGCCCATTCAAAATCTGAGTTAGAACTTTATTGGTATATTGATAATCAGTTTGTTGGCAGCACAAAAGACATACACGATATGGCAGTTTTGCCTACTCCTGGAGACCATATAATTACAGTTATGGATGAACTTGGAAATGAGTTGAAGCATAACATTACGATTTCGGAGTGATCTCTCATGAAACTATTTTTTTGTTTCTGTTTCCCGCAGATTACGTAGATATTCGTAGATTTTTTACATATAATTTTAATCAGCATTTAAACGCAAATCGCTATGTTTGTAGAAATAAATCAACTTATTAATTATGGAAATCATTCAATTTATACATTCAAAATGGGCTTATCTAGTTTTATTAGTTATAGTCTTTGCTACATTTAACGCACTTATTAAATTTTTTGGCGACAAAGAATTTGATGCTAAAGATTTTAGAATTTCGTTGTTCGCATTAATTACAATGCATATTCAATTATTGATTGGTATTGTTTTGTTTTTTATGAAAGATTATTTTTCAACCATAAGTGAAGTTGGTGGAATGGGAGAAGTAATGAAGAATTCAGAATTAAGAAACCTAATCATTGAGCATCCTTTAACAATGATAATAGCTGTTGCCTTAGTTACTATTGGCTATTCAAAACACAAAAAGAAATTAACTTCTAAGCCAAAATTTAAGATGTTGGCTATATTTTATACACTAGCTTTGGTATTAGTTTTAGCTAAAATTCCTTGGAATCTTTGGCTTTAAGTAATTCAAATTTTAAACATAAAAAAAGCATCCAAAATATAATTTTGGATGCTTTTTTTATGTCTTAAAACTAGAGTTTTAATTCTCTGTTTTTGTGTTATCTAATTTTACTTCTTTTATAAGATAAATATATACAGGATAGTGATCGCTAAAGCCACCTGTAAATCCAGAACTAAAGCTCCTAAACGGATAACCTTTATATCTACCACGTTTACTTGTTAAATAAGATTTATTAAAAATTCCTGCTTTATAAAATCGAAACGAAGAATAATCTTTTTCTAAAAATGGTTTCGTAATCAAAATTTGATCAAACAAACTCCAAGCATCTCTATAGGCATTAGAACCTAAGCCTTTTTTAAAAAACCCTTCCATAGGATTATAAATGCCTTTAAAACCTACTTTCTTTTCATTACGTTCTGCTTTTAAAACCTCTTTTACACTTGCGTTGGTTGGGTTATCATTTAAATCTCCCATGGTAATTATTTTAGCATAAGGATCTTTAGATTGTAAGGAATCTATAATACGTTTGTTTAATTTTGCTGCGCCAACGCGTTTAGATCTGCTTCTTGCTTCTCCGCCACTTCGAGATGGCCAGTGATTAACAATAATATGAATTAAATCTCCTTCTAATTCTCCACTAACTAATAACTGATCTCTTGTATAAACACGTTTTCTGGTTGAATCATCATATATAAGTAATTCATGAGAACTTGTTTCTATAGGTCTAAAAAGTGCTTTTTGATATAGTAAAGCGACATCGATTCCTCTTTTATCGGGAGATTCGTAATGAATAATACCATAATCCTTATTCAGTAATTGAGGATCATTAACCAAATCTACAAGGACTTGTCTGTTTTCAACCTCAGAAACTCCAATAATTGCAGGCGTATTTTTTGTGTCTTCAAATCCTATATCCGCAACCACTCTTGCCATATTACGAACCTTTTTTTCATAAGCTTCGGCTCTATTTGATTCATCCATTTCCATAATAGGACTTGCTTCATCAAATTTTGTAGTATCGTTTATAGTATCAAATAAATTCTCTAAATTGTAGAATGCTACAGTATGGATTTTAAACTTTTTCTTTTCCTGTGCATTCATAATTACAAACGCAAAAAGAAACATGACTATTAAGGTAAGTTTTAAATTTTTCATTTATTGAATATTAAATTAACAACAACTATATTACAAATCTCGAGCCAAAAGTATATATTTATTATAAATAATGTAAATTTGCAAGCCTTAAATAACTTTTATTTAATGGATAGATATTATTAACTTTAAAAATTGGCATGAAAAAAAGTTTAATTATTTTATTATTTGGAATTCTTTCTTCCTTTACTATGATGGCGCAAAGTACCATTATTAAAGGTAGTGTGAAAGATGGTACATCTTCTGAGCCTCTTCCTGATGTAACCATAACGATTGAAGAAACGCAACAAGCAACTTCTACTAATGGATTAGGTGAATTTATTTTTTCTAGTAATGTACCATTAGGAGAGCAGGTTTTAAGAATCTCTAAACAAGGTTATGTTACTAAGCGTTATCCTATTATTGTAAATGAAGGAAAAACAGTAGATATTACAGACATGACTTTAGATATAGATGTATCTAATGATGATTTATTTACAATTACGCTATCTGACGATGAATTAAATGATGATTCAAGTGGTGCAGATAATATCTCTGGATTACTGTCATCATCGAGAGATGTTTTCTCTAGAACAGCTGCTTTTGAGTTTAGTTCATCATTCTTTAGAGTTAGAGGTTTAGATTCCGATAATGGTTCGGTGTTAATTAACGGCATTGAAATGAACAAAATATATAATGGAAGACCACAGTGGAGTAATTGGGGAGGATTAAACGATGTATTAAGAAATCAAGAGTTAACTCTAGGGTTATCTCCTTCCGCATATACTTTTGGAGGCACATTAGGAACTACTAATATAAGTACCAGAGCTTCTGGATACAGGCAAGGAGGTAGAATCACGTATTCTTCTTCTAATAGAAGCTATGCAAACCGCTTAATGGCAAGCTATTCTTCTGGCTTAGTAAAGGGTGGTTGGGCTTATAGTTTTTCTATGGGAAGACGATGGGGAAAAGAAGGCTATCAAGATGCTACATTGTATGATGCAAACTCATTTTTTGTTTCTGTAGAAAAGAAAATTAACGCTAAGCATAGCTTAAATTTTACATCAATTTACGCACCTAATAGACGTGGAAAATCATCACCTAACACACAAGAGGTTTTTGATTTAAAAGATATTAGATATAACGAATATTGGGGTTGGCAAGATGGTGAAAAAAGAAACTCACGTATTAAAGAAACTGAAGAGCCTATAGTAATGTTAAATCATTATTGGGACATCTCTTCAAAAACAAAATTAAACTCAAATATAGCATATCAGTTTGGGTCTTTAGGTAATAGTCGTTTAGATTATAATGGTACAGATTTAGTAAATGGTTTTCCTGAAGGTGGAGGTGCAAACCCAAGCCCAACGTATTATCAAAAACTACCAAGTTATGCGTTAAGAAATTCTCCTGAGAATCCGGGAATAGCTTTCGGATTACAACAACAATTTATAAATAATGGTCAAATTAATTGGAATGATTTATATCGTACCAATAATAGAGATGGAAACTCAATCTATATATTATACGAAGATAGAGTAGACGATAAACAACTGACCTTTAACTCTATTTTAAGTACTGAAATAAATGAAAACATTTTAATTAATGCTGCTGTGAACTATAGACAATTAAAGTCTGAAAACTTTGCAGAAGTATTAGACTTATTAGGAGGGTCAGGTTATTTAGATATCGATGGTTTTGCTACAGAAATTAATGAAGCGCAAAATGACTTACGTAACCCAAACAGAATTGTAGGTGTTGGAGACCAATTTAAATACAACTATAATATTTTTGCAGATATTATTAGTGGTTACGCTCAGGCTCAGTTTAAATACAATAAAGTAGATTTTTATGCATCCGCTAGTGTTACAAACACAAAATACCAAAGAGAAGGTGTTTTTGAAAACGGAGGTTTTGCAGGTGACAAATCATTTGGTAAAGGTGAAAAATTATCCTTTACAGGTATAGGAGCAAAAGGAGGATTTACTTATAAAGTAACAGGGAAACATTTAATAGATGTAAATGCTGGGTATATTACTAGAGCACCTTCTATTCGTAATACATATTCTAACTCAAGAGAAAATCATAATATAGTGCCAAACATTACAGAAGAAAAAGTATCTTCAATAGATGCTAGTTATATTTTTAGATCTTCAATTGTAAAAGCAAAATTAACTGGTTACTATACAAAAATAGAAGATGCAAGTGAAATATCTTTCTTCTTTGCAGATGGTATTGGAGGAGATAATACAGCTTTTGTTCAAGAGATTTTACAAGGCATCAATAAAAAACATATTGGAGCCGAATTAGGTATTGAAGCACAAGTAACTCCAACTATAAAACTAAGAGGTGTTGCTTCACTTGGGCAATATACTTATGATAATAATCCTAATCTATTCCTTTCTACTGAACCAGACGCTGAAGCTATTACAGCTGGGTTTGTAGATGGTTTTAAGGATTTTGGACAGTCTAATTTAAAAGACTACAAATTAGCAGCAGGTCCGCACAGAGCATATTCTGTAGGTTTTGATTATAGAGACCCAAATTTTTGGTTTTTTGGAGCAACAGCTAACTTTTTTACTAATACATATATAGATGTAAGTCCATTAACAAGGTCGTCTAACTTTACAGCAGATTTTGACGGAAATGTGTTTAATGATTATGATGAAGACTTAGCAAGAGGATTGCTTAAACAAGAAAAATTTGATGATTATATGACAGTTAATCTTATTGGCGGTAAATCTTGGAAAGTTGGCGATTACTTTATAGGCTTCTTTGCAAGCGTTAATAATCTGTTAGATGAAGTATATAAAACTGGAGGTTTCGAACAAGGTAGAAATGCAAACTTTAGACAATTAAGAGATGATAAAGCTTTAGGCACTCAAGTTTTTGGTTCTAAATATTGGTATGGTCGTGGAGCTACCTATTTTCTAAACGTAAACATTAGATTTTAAAAAATAATATGAAAAAAATAATATCAAACATTATGAAAACGAATAAAATTTTAACTTTTTTAAGCATAGTAATGCTTACTTTCTTTCTCGCTTCTTGCGTTGAGGATGATGATTTTAATACACCAAATATTACAGTATCTACACCAGACTTAACAAATTTTGGTCAAATCACTAACTTTAGTGCAGTAGTTTCAAGATATCTGGATGCTGTTGCAGATGGAGATCAAATAGGTGAATTTAGAGAAGATGAAGATGCGTTATACATTGAAGGTTATGTTGTTTCTAGCGATAGAGCAGGCAACTTTTTTGAAGAAATAGTAATCCAAAATTCAATTGATGGTAATGATCCTGCTGGAGATGTAAGAAGAGGGCTTGTTGTAGAAATAAATACTCGATCTCTTAGTGATTACTTTGAAGTAGGAAGAAAAATATATATTAAACTAAATGGTTTGGCTATTGAAGAATCTCATGGAGTTTATACTCTTGGTAGAGCAGTTGGAAATAGTTTAGAACAAATAGAAGAGTTTGAATTTTTATATAACGAAAACAACCCATTTCCTACTTTTATAGCTAGAGACTCTGAAGTAGTAACGTTAACCCCTAAAATGACTACAGTTGCTGAGTTAACTGAAGAAGATGAAAACACACTGATTCAATTAGACAATATGCAAGTACATAGAAGTCATTTAAATCCTGTTGTTGCAACTTATGCTGGAGCTGCAAGCGATCAGTTTGATGGAGTCAGAACTTTAGAGAGTTGTGATGAAGGTGGTGGTTCAATAGCATTACAAACAAGTACGTTCGCAGATTTTAAATCAGTACTCTTACCACAATTAAAAGGATCTATTCAAGGAGTCTTTACTAGAGACTTTGGTGATGATTTTAATGTATTAGTTGTTAATAGTGCTGCTGATATTACTTTTGACAATTCTGAACGTTGTGATCCAAACATTTTAGAATGTACAGGTTCAACATCTTCAGCTAATACAATTTTTGAAGAAAACTTTAATATTGGAGATGAAAGTGATTTAGATGGAACTTGGACAAACGTTAATGTATCTGGTGGAAGTGAGCGTTATGAAGATAATTCTTTTAGTGGAAACACATATATGAAAATATCTGCTTTTGGAACAGGAGAAAGTCCACTTGAAGCTTGGTTAGTTACTCCAGCTATTAATTTAGATGGTTCTACTAATGAAGAATTAAGTTTTGAAATTTCTTCAAACTTCGAAACAGGACAAATATTAACGGCTTTCGTTACTGAAAACTATACTGGAGATCCAACAACAACTGAATGGATTCAATTAGACGCTAATATTCCTATTGGTGGAGGTGGTTTTGGTTCTTTCGTTTCTTCAGAAATTAATATCTCTTGTTTAAATGGAGATATTCATGTTGGTTTTCAATATGTTGGTTCAGATGGAGGCGCAGAAACTAGATATCATATTGATGATGTAAAGGTTACAGGAAACTAATTAATATTTAATTATAAATTAACTCAAAACCTGCTAAATTGTTTAGCAGGTTTTGTTTTTTAATACTTCATCTAAAATGGCTTCAATTTTTGATACCTACTATATTTCCATTTTCAACTACTACAAAGAGTCATTAGGCAAGCGCAGTCTAAAAGTAGCTTTATTTTACATTACATTTTTAGAGTTATCTATTACACTTGCTTTAGCTGCATTCTTTATGGCATTTGCAAACCAAATGAAAATGCAAGTTATGTCATCCACAAAATTCTGGGTTTTATTTGCGCTAATTGCGCTTTTTATAGTATTTAAAAATTGGATGCGCTATAACGGGAAGAAAAGAAACATTCTTAACGCCAAATCAAAACTCAACAATACTTCAATATATTTATTGTGGCTTTTGCCTATAGGATGCTTTGCAATTGCGTTTATTCTGTTGCAGGTGTAATACCATTTCTTATGTTTCATCATAAAAAAACACCCCTAAAATCCCCTCAAGGGGACAATACAAAAAAACGCCATCCTTTCGGATAGCGTTTCTATATGCAATGTTTTTTGAGCCGAATATAATTTACTCAGCTTTTTTCTCTTTACTGCAACATTCTTTTTTACAGTCTGCTTTACAAGCCTTCTTTTCAGCTTCAGATTTGTTTGCTGCACATTCTTTACCTTTCTTTTTGCAAGCAGCTTTACACGCCTTCTTTTCAGCTTCGGTTTTGTTAGCACAACATTCTTTTTTACAGTCTGCTTTACATGATTTTGCTTCAGCACCAAAGTCATCAACTTTATGCATATCTTTAACTTTGTAAGTGTCTGCTACTTTACCAACAGCTTCTTCTAAAGATTTAGGAGTTACTTTTGCTTCATCATATTCTACCATTGCTAAGCGCTTGTCAAAATCTACTTTTGCAGATTTTACACCTTCCATTTTAGCCATTTTCTTTTCAATGGTTTTAGCACAACCCATAGCGCAGGTCATTCCGTCAATACCAAATTCTACTTTAGCGTAGGTAGCGTTAGGATCTAAGGTTGTAGAAACATCTTTATCTGATACTTCTACCTCTACAGTTTTAACTTCTGGCTGCTTTTCATTTTTACAAGATGTAAAAACTAGTGCCATAATTGCTACTATACTTATTGTCTTTAATGTCTTCATAGATTTAAACTATTAATATTTTTGATAAATCTAATACATATTGCCGTTTTTTGCGAAAGAATTAACGAATTTTGTGATTCTTTTATAAAGCCTTTGTATGAAAAACCCTAACATTAAGTGGATTTACCTTTTAATCCTTTCCATAATTTGGGGAAGTTCTTTCATATTAATCAAAAAATCACTTTTAGGTCTTACAGCATATCAGCTTGGTGCACTTAGAACTATTATTACAGGTGTGATTCTTTTAGCCTTTGGTTTTAATAAACTAAAAACAATTGAAAAGTCTAAATGGAAATGGCTTCTTCTTTCAGGTCTTTTAGGTTCTTTTATTCCGTCGTTCTTTTTTGCTATTGCAGAAACTGAAATTGATAGTGCTGTCGCTTCTATACTAAATTCATTAGTACCATTAAATACTATTTTATTAGGTTTTGCTGTATTTAAAATCACATCGACTAATCGACAAGTTTTGGGAGTTATAATTGGCTTTATTGGTACAGCAATTTTAATTCTAAAAGGTTCTGAATTAAACCCAAATCAGAATTATTTATATGCAGGTTTTGTTATTGCATCTACATTAATGTATGCTGCCAATGTAAATATTATAAAACGCTATTTACAAGATGTAAAACCTTTGACAATTGCAGTTGGTAATTATATCTTTATAATAATTCCTGCGTTAATTATACTTTTATTTAGCGACTTTTTTACTGCTAAAACTTTCAATAATCCTGCTTTACTGAATGCTCTAATATATATTACTATTCTTTCTGTTTTTGGGACTGCGATAGCGAAAGTAATTTTCTTTAAATTGGTGCAACTATCCACACCTGTTTTTGCATCTTCAGTAACTTATATAATGCCAATTGTTGCATTAGGCTGGGGAATATTGGATGGTGAAACTTTTAGTCTTATTCAAGGTTTTGCTGCATTGCTTATTTTGGTTGGGGTTTATCTATCTCATAAACGTAAAACCTGAGCTTGATTAATATTTATCTGATTATAAGCGTGTTACCCTGTTTTCTCGTAAAAGCTGTCATTCCGAACGAAGAATGAGAAGGTATCTCATCAAAATATAGATTTAGCTAGGCTGAACCTAAAGGTTTCTCGTCGTTCAAACTTCGCTCTGTTGAAATGTCAAACAATTGTTTTTAGATGGTTACATTACGGTAAGTGTTTTAATTGTTAATCGAACACAGGTTAAAGCATAAAAAAACCGAAGCTTTCACTTCGGTTTTAATATAATTATTGTTTACGGTTTTTAATCTTAGTTAAAATCCTCAGCTGTAACACCTTCGTTAACTTTAACTTCCGTAGTTTCTAAAATTATAACTTGTGGTCCATTAATAATCTTCATTGTATTAGGAATCATAACACCAGCTACTTCTTTATAATTTGAAAAATCAGTTATTGTAGTTACTGACTGACCTTGAGCTTCTTCAGTAGATTCAGTTCTCAACAAGTAATTGGTTTTAATATCGTAATATCTGTAAGTTACTTTTTCCCCTTTCATTACTTTTACTTTATAAACATCTGTGCCGTCTATAGTTGCTATACTTTCTAACTCAATATTAGAAGCTTCCATAAATAATTCTGGATACAATCCTTTTTCAGCTTTTCTAGATGAAACATCTTTTTCTTCCATAGGGATTTTTTGTCCTTGCTGCTCTTGGTAACCTTTTTCTCCATCAAAGCTTTGCTTCATAACGGTTCCCATACCTTCTATCATCATTTCCATAGAGAATTTATTAGGAGACATTTGCTTAAGAACTGCTTTTGGTTTGTATGGAGCTCCTTGGATTGTAACATTTGCATTAGTTAGAGTAGTATTAATTTTTCTAAGATTTGCTTCACCACCAACTGCAGTAACATAATTTTTAATTACAATTTCAGCAGTCACACCAGCAGGAATTGGTTTAGAAAACACTGGTTTTTCCGTAGCATTTGCATACGCATCATAATACTTTATAGGAATTCCTGTTTTCTCAAGATTCTCTAATACATCACTTCCTTTTCCAACAACGATTACTCTTGCATTTTCTGACTTAAAATATGTATTAGCTACTCTTTGTACATCTTCTACACTAACATCATTAATTCTTTGTAAATATGTTGTATAGAAATCTTTTGGTAAATTATTTAGTTTAATGTTTAAAGCATACTCAGCAACTGTTTGCGGACTTTCTAATCCCATAATAAAATTACCTACATATTTGGCTTTTGCATCTTTGAGTGTTTGAGCATCTACAGGTTCTGTTTTAATACGATTAATTTCTTTTAGAGCTTCAACAACAGCACTATCTGTAACCATGTTTCTTACTTTTGCTGTAGCTATAAAGCGAGCTGCTCCATATCTATTTGCATTTAAACTTGAATAGGCGCCATATGTATAAGCTTTATCTTCACGAAGGTTTTTAAATAAATAGCCTTCTCCACCACCACCTAAAATATCATTTGCTATTAAAGCTGCATGATAGTCTTTATCATTCATCTTTAAATCTACCGTATTTGTAACAAGTATACTAGATTGTGCTGCACTTGGTAAATCCACAAAATTAATTTGTGTGTATTGAGCATTGGGACTTACACTAGGAAGTGACATAGATACATCCACAGATTTTTCCCATTTATCAAAATGCTTTTTTATCTGTTTTTTAACAGTACTAAAATCAACATCACCTATTACAACAAGGTAAGCTTTGTTTGGGTTAAAGTATTTTTCGTAAAAAGCTATTGCATCACCAAAAGAAACATTATTAATTGTTTCTTCGGTTACAAACTCCCCATAAGGGTGTTTAGTTCCATAAGATAAAGCTGTGCGAACACGACTACCAATGGCATCAATACTTTTTTCGTCTTGCTTTAAGTTTTCAATAAGCTTTGTTTTCTCTTTGTTAAATTCTTCTTCAGTTAGTAAAGGATTAATAGCAGCATCTGCCATTAACTCTAAAATACGATCAGAATATTTAGATAAAGAGCTGGCATAACCACCAGTAAACCCAAAGTTAAGACGTGCACCTAAAAAGTCTATTTCTTCATTAAACTCATCTTTAGAAATTGACGTTGTTCCGTTACCTAACATACTACCGAGTAAGCTTTCAATACCTGCCTTTTTACCTGTAGCTATAGGATTATTATCTATACGTAAAGAATAAGAAACTCGTGGTAGTTTATGGTTTTCAACAACTAAAACTTTTAATCCATTTTTTAATTCGAATTCACCTGGAACTTCTAATGAAATTTCTGGTGCTGGTCCAGCTTTAGGCTGTTTTGATCTGTCTATTTGTGCATTAACACCTATAGTAACTAAAAACAATAGGATAAATGCCGATAATTTTGTTTTCATAATGTATGTTGTTTTCATCTTATTGATCATCTTTTTTCGGTAAATATTCTATTTCAACACGCTGGTTTGCGCTTAAGTATTTTTTAGTTGCAGCCATAATTTCTTCTCTTGTAATTGATCTGTAAATCTCAATTTCTTTGTTAATTAAGTTTACATCTCCTTTTAGCAAATAATTTGTTGCTAAAGATCCAGCAATACCTGCAATACTAGCGTTAGCATTTACAAATTGATTCTCAAATTGGTTAATTAATTTTTGATGATCTCTTTCAGAAATTAATTCATTTTGCATGATAACAATCTCCTCGTCAATCTCATCTAATATAGTGTCTAAAGAAGTATCACCTAATGGAATTGCAAATAAGGCGAAAATATTATAATCCATTTGACCAATATTTCCAGACTGCAATTGTAAAGCTTGCTTTTGCTGATCCACTAATTTCTTATAAAGTACAGAACTTTTTCCACCACTTAAATAAGATGAAACCATATCTAAAACATAAGCGTCTCTACTAACAAAACCAGGTGTTCTGTATGTTGCTATAATTGCAGGGATTTGAATGTTTTTATCGTAAGCTTTAGCTTTTACAGTTTCAGTAATTGGTTCTTCTTTCGGGAAATTCCTAACTACCTCTGGACCTCTTTTAACTTCATTAAAATAGTCTCCAACCATTTTTTTGGTTTTTGCCAAATCAATATCTCCTGCAACTACTAAAACAGCATTGTTTGGACCATAATAGGTTTTAAAATACGCATTAAACTCTTCTAAAGTTGCAGCATCTAAATGCTCCATGTAACCAACATTTGGGTCTTTATACGGATGTACATTAAAAAGGTTTGTTCCAATAGCTTCAAACAATCCACCATAAGGTGAACCAGCACGTTGGCGCTTTTCTTCCTTCACAACCTCGTTTTGAGTATCTACACCAATTTGATCAATGACTGGGTGCAACATACGCTCAGACTCTAACCATAGTCCTAATTCTAATTTATTAGAAGGGAAAATTTCGTAATAGTAAGTTCTATCTTGAGATGTGTTAGCATTAAAAGTTCCTCCGTTAGCTGGAATGATTTTCATAAATTCTCCACGTTCGATGTTTTCTGAACCTTCAAATAACAAGTGTTCAAAAAAGTGTGCGAAACCTGTTCGTTCTCTATCTCCATCCTTTCCACCAACATTATACATTACAGATGTGATAACAACTGGAGCCGTGTTATCTTGGTGCATAATAACATGTAATCCGTTATCTAAATCAAATTCCTCAAATTCAACTTTTTGTGCTATTGCCTGATGGCTAATAAACAACAAAGAAGCCAAAGCCAGTAAATAGTTTTTCATTGTAGTTTTGTTTAAATTGTTTAAGTGTTTGTCTATACTAAATGCATATTGTTACATAAAGCCTTACAAAAATAAGTAATGATTTGTCTTTTTAACATAATAAAATGTGAAAACTCTCTAATTTCCGAATGCCTATTTTAACCATATAACTTAAACTCTAATTATTTTAGAGTAAAAAGAGCTCTAAAACCTTTAAAACGTTTGTAGATTAAGAATATAGGACTATATTTGCATCCGCTTTCTGAGAAGAAAGCTATTTATTTAACAAACAAATTAATAAAAACGTTACGCTATGTACGCAATTGTAGAGATAGCAGGGCATCAATTTAAAGTTGAAAAAGACCAAAGAGTTTTTGTTAACCGTTTAACTACTGAAGAAGGTAAGAAAGTTTCTTTCGATAACGTTCTTTTAATAGGAGATGGTAACAATATTACTTTAGGCGCCCCAGCTATAGACGGAGCACAAGTAAGTGCAAAAGTCTTGAAGCACCTTAAAGGTGACAAAGTAATAGTTTTCAAAAAGAAAAGACGTAAAGGTTACCGTGTTAAGAATGGACACAGACAATCTTTAACTGAAATCGTTATTGAAGGTATTACTGCTTCTGGAGCTAAAAAAGCAGCTCCGAAAAAAGAAACTAAGAAAGCTGAACCAAAAGTAGAAGCAAAAACTGCTGCTCCAAAAGCTGAAAAAGCTGCACCAAAGGCTGCTGCTAAAAAAGCTACAGGTAAAGCAGATGATTTAAAGAAAATTGAAGGTATTGGGCCAAAAATCGCATCTACTTTAGTAGAAGCTGGTATCGCTACTTTTGCTGATTTAGCTAAGGCTAAAGCAGAAGCAATTTCTGAAATCATCGCAGGTGTTCGTGGTAACCATGTTACTGACACTTGGCCAGCACAAGCACAATTAGCTGCTGATGGTAAGTGGGACGAACTTAAAAAATGGCAAGACGAATTAGATGGTGGTAAAGCTTAATTGCTAAATCACTTAAGTATAACTTAGTTCCTAACCTACGTTAGGATAAAAAAACCTTAAGATCATGGCTCATAAAAAAGGAGTTGGTAGTTCGAAGAATGGTAGAGAATCAGAATCAAAACGTTTAGGCGTTAAGATTTTTGGTGGACAAGCTGCTATTGCTGGAAATATCATATTGAGACAACGTGGTAATACACATCACCCAGCTGAAAACGTATACCAAGGAAAAGATCATACTTTACACGCTAAAGTTGATGGTCTAGTAAAATTCACAAAGAAAAAAGATAACAAATCTTACGTTTCTATAGAGCCTTTTGAGGCTTAGAAAACTTTTCTTATCAAATTACTAAGAACCCTTTCTATTTATAGAGAGGGTTTTTTGTTTTCTGTCATTTATGAACAGCGTGAAGAATCCCCTATTTGCTCTACCGTAAAAACTGAACTCTTAGACTTCGACTTTCGTCGGAATACCCCAAATAAAAAGAATACTTAAATACTAATTTTCTTATCTTTTCGTTATCTTTTTGAAAATCAATTTTATGAGAATATTAATTACTTTCATAGGTCTCTTTTTTATAAGTTTTCTTTATGGGCAAAAACTTAATAATGATCTTAATTGTCACATCAAAATTTCTAAAAAAGAATTTATCAAGCAACATTTAGATCTAGATTGTACTGAATTAGATACTAGCGTCGTAGCATCTTACAAATTAAAATTAAGAGGTTATAAAACGATAGGTGTAAAAGGAAATATTTTAAACTCTAATGCTATTAACACCATAAAACATGCAAAAACTGGTGATTTTGTTTTGATTTTTGATATTACCTTTAAACCTAAGGGTGATTATCTGCAGAATTACGATTTAGAAGAAAAATCTAAGCGTCGCATAAAGAGCATATCCGCAGAAATCACAAAGTAGTTTTATGAAAAGAAAGTATATAATGAGAATGTGCTTCAAACATTCTTTTTATTACTAAGATTAAACAATCTCCATCTTCTTCAAAAGAAAACTCGCATTCATATTCTGGCAAACACCTTGCTTTAATTTGTAATCGAAAAAGAGTTCATCGTTTATGATTTCTGCATCGAAGTAATAGTTTTTTATGGCTACTAATTCTTTTTCAATTTCTGTTAGGCTTAAATCGTGTGTGGCTATAATTCCCGTAGCATGTTGTTTTACCAGTTTTTCAACAAACTTTCTAGAACCAATTGCTTTATCTGTACTATTTGTCCCTTTTAAAATTTCATCTAGAATGACGAAATAATTCTTATCATTTTCAATAGTATCTACTACAAATTTCAATCGCGTAAGTTCACTAAAGAAGTATGAACTATCATCTGTTAACGAATCTGTTGTTCGCATACTTGTAATTAGTTTAATAGGGTTGTATTTGCTTTGTTTTGCGCAAATTGGCAATCCAACATTAGCCATAACAATATGTAGCGCAACAGTTCTTAGAAAGGTACTCTTGCCAGCCATATTTGCACCTGTAACGATAAAGAATTGCTCTTCTTCAAGTTTTAGATCGCTATCTACTCGTTTTTCAGAATTTAATAAAGGATGACCTAAACCTTCTGCTAAAATAGTAACAGGTTCTTCCGTTAGAATTGGATATGAAAAATCTTGATGATTAAACGCATAATTTCCAAAACTGTTAAACGCATCGAAGAAGGTTACGACTTCAAACCAATCGTCCACTTTACCTGCATATTGAGTAATCCATTGTTCTATTCTATAGCTATTTCTTATATCAATTAAGAAATAACCATTCCCAATGATTAATGAAAATAGATTATTTCTATTATCTAATGCATCAAGAGCTTTTGAGAATTTCGAAAATATTTCAGAAGCTTTCAAATCCTCAGATTGAATTAATTTTTGTTTCGACTTTAATAATTCTGAATTAAACTCTGAGGTCTCAATAGCATTTAGCAACAACGCATATTGTCTAAAAGTATCTTTTGCTCTTTCTGTATATTGTGCAAGACTATTTATTTTCTTTAAATAGCGACCTGTAATTCCAAGACCCAATAACAACCAATAGCCAGCTATTGAAATCGGAATAATTTCAGAAATTCCCAATCCAATAAGTACCAATGAAGTAATGCTAAAAGCAATAGTTAATCCATATTGTATTTTTCCTAAAAATGGTTTATAGTCCTTTAACCAAGTAATAATAGACACTGCCGAATGTTCTATCTCTACACCTTGTGCAACTGCGGAATAGTGTTGTCGCCATTCTGGTATTGCAGTTAGTTCTTTTATGGCTTGTTGTCGTTCATTAATATTTGTAATATCATTAGACAATAGATTCTCAGCTAATTTTTGAGCACCTTCTTTTACAGCTGTTCTATTTATAAATTGAAAAAAAGAACCTTTACCAAATAAATCGATATCGAGGCTAAAAAAATGCTTAGGGTTTTGAAATTCTATACCATCTGGTCTTTCATGAAAATCTCCTTTTGCTATATTTAGTTCCTCTTCATTTATGGTAATCAATCGCTTATGAAGATTTCTTTTCGACTTTAAATCTGTATATTTTGAGAGTAGAAAGAGAAAACTTGAGATGCCAACAACTCCGATACCAACTGCAATTTGCCAATTTTGATAGGTAAAGTAAATTCCAAAAGCAGAAAGTACAAAAACGGAAAGTCTGAGTATGCTAAACAAGCTTAATTGCTTAAAAAGGCGCTTAGATTCGTTTTGATTTCTCTCTAATTGTTCTTTGTAAAATGTATTTGGGTTTTGCATGATACTTTATTAAAAATCGAAATATAAGAAAACTAAAAATCCCAAGTCATAATTGTGCTTGGGATTTTTATATGAGATTCCTGCATTAGCAGGAATTTATTAACCTTTTAAACTAGCAGATAAATACTCACGATTCATACGTGCAATATTCTCTAAAGAAATGCCTTTAGGACATTCTACTTCGCAAGCTCCAGTATTTGTACAATTACCAAAACCTTCTAAATCCATTTGCGCAACCATGTTTTGTACACGATCTGCAGCTTCTACTTGCCCTTGTGGTAATAAAGCATATTGAGATACTTTTGCACCAACAAACAACATTGCAGAAGAGTTTTTACAAGTAGCTACGCAAGCACCACAACCAATACAAGTTGCTGCGTCCATAGCTTCGTCTGCGGCATGTTTTGATATTGGAATTGAATTGGCATCTTGTGTATTACCAGATGTGTTTACCGAAATGTAACCACCTGCTTGTTGAATACGCTCAAAAGCCATTCTATCTACTACTAAATCTTTTATTACAGGAAATGCTGCTGCTCTAAATGGCTCAATTGTAATTGTATCGCCATCTTTAAACATACGCATGTGTAACTGACAGGTAGTAATTCCTCTATCTGGTCCGTGTGCTTCTCCATTAATGTACATTGAGCACATTCCGCAAATTCCTTCACGACAATCATGGTCAAAAGCTACAGGTTCTTCGCCAGAATTAACTAATTGTTCATTCAAAACATCCATCATTTCTAAGAAAGACATATGTTCTGAAATATCAGTTACTTTGTAATCGACCATTTTGCCTTTGGTGTTGGCATTTTTTTGTCTCCAAATCTTTAAGGTAAGATTCATAGTTTTTGTTTTTAAGTTATTGAGAAATTATGTTATTGGGTTATTTAGGTATTGCGCTAAACTCTACTCTAACAAAAATTTCTTTTATTTCTTTTTCTGATTCTTTAAATACTTAATGTACCCATTTAAAATCAGCAATGTTTTATTATGTAATATTCTCAGTTCTTTTAAATCTTCTTCCGAAATATAACCTTCATCTAAAGCTATAATTCCATGGTCTAAAGTTTCAAATAAAGAACCTCTGGCTATTCTACAAAACTGAATATTCTCTTGGAAATGAAATCTTCCATAACCTTCAGCAATATTATTTCCAACAGAACGAGATGAACGTTTTATTTGGTCTATTAAGCTATATTTTCAGTATTAGGTAATTTCGTTATAACTTCTTTTGCGACGAATAATCTTAAATTTCTAGCTTCTTTCCAACAACCTAAATCTTCAAACGATTTAAAACTACTCACCTCAATAACTTATTTATCCAATAACTTAATAACTATTTGTACGAACGTTGCTTCAACTCAATATCTTTAAATTCTAATTCTTCTTTATGTAAAACTGCATCAGCTGGTTCTCCTTTGTATTCCCATGCTGCAGAAAACGCAAAATCTTTATCATTACGTTTTGCTTCTCCTTTTTGAGGACCATCTAATTCAGCAGATTCTTCTCTAAAGTGTCCACCACAAGATTCTGCTCGCATTAAAGCATCTTTTGCAAACAATTCTCCAAGTTCTAAGAAATCAGCAACACGACCTGCTTTTTCGAGTTCAGGATTCATTTCGTTAGATGTTCCTGGTACAGAAACTTCTTTCCAAAATTCTTCTCTAATCGCTTTAATTTCTGCCATTGCTTCTGTTAAGCCTTCTGCGTTTCTAGACATTCCTGCCTTGTCCCACATTACTTTTCCTAATTTCTTATGGAAATAATCTACAGATTTTGTTCCTTTATTATTAACGAAAAACTCTATTCTTTCTGTTACTTCTTTTTCAGCCTCTTCGAATTCTTTTGTATCTGTTGAAATTTTTCCAGTACGAATATCATCAGATAAATAATCCCCAATTGTATAAGGTAACACAAAATAACCATCTGCTAAACCTTGCATTAATGCAGAAGCTCCAAGTCTGTTTGCACCATGATCAGAGAAATTAGCTTCACCAATACAATAACAACCAGGTATAGTAGTCATTAAGTTATAATCTACCCAAACACCACCCATTGTATAGTGTACTGCTGGATAAATCATCATTGGTGTTTTGTATGGATTTTGATCTACAATTTTCTCATACATTTGAAATAAGTTTCCGTATTTCGCTTCAACAATTGCTTGACCTAATTCATATATTTTTTCGTCTGAAGGGTTTTTAATATTATGAATTTTAGCTTGCTCTCTACCGTAACGATCAAAAGCAGAAGCAAAATCTAAATAAACCGCTTCACCAGTTTGGTTAACACCATAACCAGCATCACAACGTTCTTTCGCAGCTCTAGATGCAACATCACGAGGTACTAAGTTACCAAATGCAGGATATCTTCTTTCTAAGTAATAATCGCGTTCATCCTCTGACAAATCGGTTGGTTTTTTACGACCCTCTCTAATTGCCATAACATCTTCCATGTTTTTAGGCACCCAAATACGACCATCATTTCTTAATGATTCTGACATCAAAGTCAGTTTAGATTGGTAATCTCCCGAACGCGGAATACAGGTTGGGTGAATTTGTGTATAACAAGGATTTGCGAAATATGCTCCTTTTTTATGTATCTTCCAGGCAGCTGTAGCGTTAGATCCCATAGCGTTTGTTGACAAGAAATATACATTTCCGTAGCCTCCAGAACCTACAACAACAGCATGTGCTGAATGTCTTTCTATTTCACCAGTAATTAAATTACGAGCAATAATACCTCTTGCTTTTCCGTCTACAATAACAACGTCTAGCATTTCGTGACGGTTAAACATTTCAATCTTACCACGAGCAATTTGTCTATTCATTGCCGAATACGCTCCTAATAATAATTGTTGTCCTGTTTGTCCTTTGGCATAAAATGTTCTAGATACTAAAACGCCACCAAAAGAACGGTTATCTAATAAGCCACCATAATCTCTCGCAAAAGGAACACCTTGTGCTACACATTGGTCAATAATATTTGCAGATACTTCCGCTAAACGATAAACGTTTGCTTCACGCGAGCGATAATCACCACCTTTTACAGTATCGTAAAATAACCTGTATGTAGAATCACCATCACCTTGGTAATTTTTTGCAGCATTAATACCACCTTGAGCAGCAATTGAGTGTGCTCTACGAGGCGAATCTTGGTAAGCAAATGCTTTTACGTTATAACCTAATTCTGCTAAAGTCGCAGCAGCAGAACCACCAGCAAGTCCTGTACCAACAACAATAACATCAATATGACGCTTGTTGGCAGGATTTACTAAATCAATTTTGTTTTTATAATCTGTCCATTTATCTTTAATTGGACCTTTTGGTACTTTTGAATCTAAAGCCATACAAGCTATTTTTTAGTGAGTAAAGTGATGGAATAACGCGATAAAAATAAATCCTAATGGAACTAAAATTGCGTAAGCTTTTCCGAATCCCTGTAATCCTTTTGTATATTTATTATTTGCACCTGTAGATTGAAATGCAGAATCAAAACCATGTAGTAAGTGAAGTGCTAAAAACACAAAACCTACAATGTAAAGAGCGACTCTCCAAATAGGAACAAATTTTTCTTGTAATTCATGAAAATATCTAAATTCACCATTGTGCATTCCAGACATATCACCAATAATATACTTTGTGTTAATTTCTGGAATCCAAAAATCAATAAAGTGAATAATTAAAAACACAAGGATAAAACCTCCACTCCAGATCATGTTTCTGCTCATCCAAGTAGAATTGGCAGCGCCATTGTTTTTGGCATATTTAACACCATTTGCTTTGTTGTTTTTGATTTCTAGTATAAAACCCATTACAAAGTGAAAAATAACACCGATAATTAAAATAGGTTGAATAATATATTGAACCACCCAAAATGTTCCCATAAAGTGAGATACTTCATTAAAAGTATCTGGACTTAACACAGAAAGTAGGTTGATTGCAAAATGTTGTAATACAAAAATCATTAGGAAGAGTGCCGAAAGTGCCATGGCAAACTTTCTTCCAATCGACGAATTTAGAATTCCGCTCATTATAATTGTGGTTAGTTATTTGTACAACAAAGATACAGCGCAATTGACGTATTCACAACTGACAAATGTCATAAACATTTATTTAGAATGGTTTTAATTAGAAACGCTCGGAATCACGCCTCTAAGTCCCATATCTACAACTTGCTCACCAGCATTTGGTTCATATTTGCCATCTGCATTAACTTCTGTCCATTCAAAACTATTATTTACAGAAAAAGATAAAGTAACTGTAACATCTTGTGTTTCGTTTCCTGTAATTGTAAACGCATTAGAAAATTGTCCTGTGACTATACAAGATCCTTGTGGTACAGGCGAGGTGGCAAACAACGGATTTGGAACCGTTGTTGCGCCTTCTGGTGCTTGCCCTTGCGTTGTAAACCCTAAAGCTTCAAACGCCCAAAAACCTTGAGTTACATCATCATTGACAGGAATTGTGCTTCCGTTTAAATCAAATTCTGTGATGTAATTATTATAACCTACAAAGCTGGCTAATGTTCCAGTAATTTCAGAACCGTTATTCAATAATAAGATATCTCCTTCTTGATATGCTAACGACACTCTAACCCATTCGTATGAACCCGAAGCAACTTCACTTAGTGGAATACTTAAAAAGACCTCATTATCACCTGCGAAAATAGCTTGCTGAAAATCAATTGCCATAGCTCCACCTGCATCAGTTTCTTGTCCTACAAAAACAACTTCTCCTTGTCCCAACTGCGTTGTTGCCATTGGTGCAAACTCAATATAATTAGCACTCATTTTTTGAATTGTTGGTGTTTGTGCCGCATTTCCTTCTGGAATTGTTGCGGGTTGTCCGAGATTATCCAAACGCGGTTGGTTGGCATCGAAGTTTAGTTTTATAATAAGGTTTGCTTCTGTTGGCTGTAATGTGTCGTCATTATCCTCTCCACAGGATAAAATGACACCGAAGATTGCCAGCGCTAATAAAAATTTAAGATTTTTCATGTTTATCATTTATTTGATTTCAAAAGTAGTGTTAGAATTATCTTTTTCTATAGTATAAACGCTCTTTGGTTAATAATATTTTTTTGCTTCTATATTTTCTAATGTCAAGACTTGTATGTTCTTTCATTAGAGCCTTTTTCGTTTTTTTCGATAGAATTTTGATGATTTTTTTGTCCTACTAAATTACTATAAACCTGAGTTTGACGTAATATTTGTTTCCAGTTTGAATGAATTTTTACTCAATTCGAAGCATAATTCAGAAGGACTAATTTGTTAATTTTAAAAATTATGGCAAGAAACCGACGAAGGAGGTTCACAAACACATTAATAAAAAATAAATATTAGTGAGTAATTGGAAAAAATTCATCAAAATCTTACCTTTTCTTAGGAATCTAGAAATTAAATCTAACGTAGAACTCAGGTTAAAACTATAAATATTAATAAATGAGTTTTCTTTAAACTGCCTCGTATGTTTGCATTGAGGTAGCTTACTTCCTTTTGTGATTAATTTGGACCTTCAATTTTATAAATAAAGTTTTTTTCAGCTATTACTTTTTTTTCAAAGATCTTATTGAGTTTAAGATTGTTGTTCTCAGCTATTCGAGTAATTTTTTGTATGTCACAGTCTTCAGATAAAATAATAAGAACCGTTTTATCTTTGCGTTTTGGTATTTGTTGAAATAAGGTTATAAAGTATTCAAAATTTTCACCGCAAAACCAGGCATTTTCATTAATGTTTTTGGGTTCTTTAGGATAATACGGAGGATTGATAATTATATAGTCGAAGTCTTGCTTTTGAATATTGTTAAATAAGTTGGAGTTGATTATTTCTAATTCTAAATTGTTTTTTATAGCTGCTTTATTTAGTGCTGCTAATGCTATTGTATTAATATCTGAAGCAGTAACAATAGCTCCTTTTGAGGCAGTATATAAAGCAATAATACCTGAGCCACAACCTAATTCTAAAACGCTTTTATTCTTTAAATCTATAGGTTTTATAAAATCTAATAAAATTTTTGTACTTAAAGTGTAATGCGGTGGAAAAACTTGGGGCATTACAAGTACTTCAATATTTTCATAACGAAAAGATCTTGGTTTAGAAAAATATTTTTGCGTTCCGTATTTTAAAAACGGATGCGTGAGCCTCTTAAGTAGTTTTCTAATCATTCTGAATAAAACCCTTCAATTTCTGGTTGTCTGTATTTCCAAATTTTATGTAAAGCTTTGATTTCATATGGGTATTTATAAATTCCTGTTTTATATCTTATTTTAGAAATAGTACGGAGAATGTTCTTTTTGAAACCTTTGATTTTAAAATCTGAGACCGTAGGATAATAACCATTTAAAACGGTTTCAAAATTCATAATACGATCTACCATTTTAGCTGTAAGCCAAGGCGTCAATGGGTTTTTACGTAAGTCGAAATTTTCCCAAGCAGGATCCAGCCAATCGTCTAACTTCTTAGGAAAACTAAAACCCGCTTTCTGAATTTGTTCGTATAGCTCGGATCCTTCTGTGGCTACAGGACTATATAAATAAATAATGATTTCGGAATCTGGATTAATCTCTTTTATTTCTTTTATAAAATTAATATCCCATTCAATTTGAGACATCACTTGTTCTGGTGTGTCTGCAGGCATACCTAAGACAAAAGAAAACTCAGGAATAATACCTATAGGGTACAAACGCGCCGCAAAATCTTTAATGCCTTGCCCTGTTTGGGTTCCTCCTTTATTCATTTGTTTAAGGATCTCATCATTTCCGGTTTCGGCACCAAGAAAAATCATTTTACATCCTGCAGCTTTCATCAGTTTTAAATCGTTATCAGAATACTTATTAATGGTGTCTATTCTGCCTTCGCCCCACCAAGTAATACCATCATCTTTTATTAGTTCTGAAAATTCTACAACACGCTTTCTAGAGGTAAAGAAGTTGTTGTCGTGAAATTCTATAGCATCAATACCATAATTGTCTTTAAAGTACTTAACATCATTATAAACGGACTGAGCAGATTTTGCTTTCCAACGTCCTTGATAAATAGGTACTACAGCACAGAATGAACAGGTAAATGGACATCCTAAACTAGAGTGATAGGAGAATGTTTTACTTCCTAAAAATGTACGACTTAGATAGTTTTCTAGATTATAAAATGAGTTGAGATGCTTATAAGGTAAATCGGGTAATGTATCTTGTTCTAAAAGTTTTTCTTTTTTAGTACGCGCAATGGTTCCATTGACTTCTAGATAGATAAGATTCATTATGTTGGGTAACTCTTCTAAATTTCCAGATTCTAATGTGTCTAATAAATGAGGAAAAGTAACATCTCCTGGTCCATTAACGATAAAATCTACATAACCGGAATTTATAGATACTTTATATTGGTTTGATGCAAAATAGCCTCCCCAAATTGTAATAGCATCTGGATAATCCTCTTTTATTTTTTTAGTAAACGGAATCGCCTGTTTTAATTGTGGACCTGGCATTACTGTAGAACAGAAATATTTAAATTCACCTGTATTAAAATAATTAGAAATGGTTTGCCAAGGATTTTTTTCTAAGTTACCATCTACAAAGACATAGTCGTATTTGCCATGTATTGCAGCACCAACTTGTAGGATAGAGTTTGGTATTCTATGCTTTGCATTTGCACTTCTTGGGTTGAATATGATGATTTTGTTTCCTTTAATCATTGTTTCTTTTTCTTAACAAAAGACTTGTCTCTTTATATAAATTATCAAGCTTAACTTTTGTCTTTATGTCAATTTTAATAAGCTTCTTTTTAGTATTAATAATAGTCCCTTCTTTTATGTTTTTTGAAGTATCACCAAATTTACCAGTTGTTTGCTTAACGTTATATTCTTTTTTAAGCACTGTCTTTAACTCTAAAAAAGAGTTTAGTTTTTTTAATGTGTGCTCAGTTTCTGTCACTAATTCTTCATAGGTTATAAATATTTGATTCCTTTCGGGAATTTGTGAACTTAAATTTACTAAATACTCAAGCCTATTGATGTAATATTCTGAAGAACTAAATGCATTCTTTTCATATATACCATATGGTCCGCCTAATTTTTCAATACTAGAGATTGTTTCTTCAGGGTTTCTTATTAAGAAAACAACTTTAATAGTATTACTCCTTATTAAATCTAAGTTGGGTGTGTATTTTTTGTGTAATATTTGATCAGTACTGTATTTATAGGGTTTGAATAACGTATTGTTTATTCGTCTTATTAATAATTCTCCTTTTTTTAAATCCGTACTGGTAGCGTAGATTCTACTTTGTTCTCCTGCACCAAATATTTCTGGGTTTGAGGATAGTATATGTTCTAATAGAGAGCTTCCAGATCGCATATGAGCCATAATAAAAATAGGCTGCGAATTAGGTACAAAGATTCTCCAAACACTAAATATTATGTTTTTTATAAAACGCATGCTCTAATATATGTTTTTGGTGTGCCATTTATACATAATAAACAGAAAGAAATTAAATACAATAGCACTTAATATAACACCTATGACTTGATATTTTTTCTTTTCTTAAATTTTATATCCAAAGTAATCTAAAGAACTACCTAGGTGTTTAATAAACAATTGGTTTTCTGAACCTGAAAGTTGATCTTTCCAATATTCTATTTCACCTTTTCTTATGTTATTACTTTTCTTAACATTTTTGAAAGATTGTTTTTCAATAGCATTTAGTATAAATTCATCTGTTTTTTCAATATTGAGGTACTTTAAAATTCGTTGACACTCAAGCTTCGAGTTTTGCAATAAATCTTCATACTTTACAAAAAGTATGTCTTTATTAAGATAACCTTTATGATGATTTTTCCATGAGAGTTCACACCATTGATTTAACTTTTTATTGCCAAATAGAACAGCTTTAATCATTTGCTTTTTTTTAAATGCTTTGGGTAGATATTTATTAATTAGAGCAGATTTTTTAAAAAAGTTAAAAAAGTATAGACCAGAAATAACAATATCTCTTGGATCTCTTAAGATGTATATAATTTTATAAATATTTTTTTTGTCAACATTATATATCTCTTCATAAGTGTGGTGTGATTTGTAGCAGTCATAAGAGGATATTCTATCATAGCCTTCTCCCATAGGATCATTATCTGTTTTAAACCCCCAATTTCCTTTTAACGGACAACTAAAAAGTTCAGCAACTAATTTAGACATCCAAGTGGTGCCGCTTTTTGGATAGCCTACAATAACAATATTTTTTTTTGTTTCTTCCAACTTTAGATGCCATTAGTAACTACGAAATAATAGTTTTAGTTTTTAAGTGTTTAGTTAGCCAGTACCATAATAATGTTGAAATTAGAATTTGACTGATAGCTTTTAATAAAAATGCTTCATTTATACCATAGTTATGTTGCATAATTAACCCAAATGTAATTTGTAATAAAACAATTATAAAGGCAAAAATACTGACATCTTTTTGTAAATTATTTTTATACATCTGATTAATAAGCAAAATATGAACGAATAAAGGAACAATAAAAGCAAATGCAGTTAAGTAATTAAGCAAAGAGAAATCTAATTGGTATACATAAGTTATTATTAAATAGATGAAAGCTGTAAAGAGAAAGCTATACAAAACACCTAACACTAAAAATTGCTTTTTAATTTTATTGACGATATTAGTTTTTAATCTAAAAAAATTCTTTAAAAAAGGATTTATAAAAAAGGTTGCTATTGTTTGCCCAAATACTAATAGGCTTACAAATATTTCATATTTACCTAAGTCAGAAACGCTAAAGAATGTATTGGCAAAATAAGTGTCAATTTTAAATCGTATAGTTCCTAGAATGGCGGGAATAAAAAATGGCAAAGATTTTAGCAATACGGAAAAGTCAAAATTTATTTTAACTAGTGTCATCCTTTTAATATAGTATGCTGTATATAAAACGACTTTTAAACTAGTTGCTAAAAGAATGATTATAATAATTAAATTTAAATCAATGCTTCTATTAAAAATATGAACGCCAATAAGCAGACCACCATTATATAATAATTCACCTATAAGGTTAAGTTTAAAATCTTTAAAATAGAGTATTAAAACATTGTAGGCTTGTCCTAAAAACAATAAAAAGAGCCATGAAATATATAAGTAAATATTTTCTTTAAAAAGAGGTGAAAACATTAAGATAAAAATGCAAGGGACTAATAAGATTGCTCTGCTAAGTAAATGAGTAAACCAAGACTGGAATATATTTGATGGATTTGAACTAAACTTTTTTAATAGAAAATCGTTATTTCCAAACGATAAAAAAACCAAAATTAAATATATCCAGATAGCTACTTGGGTAAAAGTTCCCCATAATTCTATAGATTGATATTTAATAATAAAGTAAGAAAATATAAGTTTACCTAGCGGAGAAATGGATTGACCTAAGCCATATAAGGATATGATTTTTAATCTAGATATTAATTTTGTTATTTGTTTTTGCATTTATGTTATTAGGCTTAGACGTAAAGTTAATCCAAAGACTTCAACTAGTATTCTTCTATAAACATTAGGAATGTGACTAAAAATCTTCAATTTAAGTTATTTATAAAACAGTTTAATATATATCAGTGATTAATATTACTTTTAGCCTTAGCTATGAAAAACATAATTGAAAAGAACAAGATCTCGTTGGTTTCTATTTTACCATTACTTCTGCTTTTAAGTTTTTTATTTTGGAAATCTCTATCGTTTCCATTGCACGATTTTGCAAATAGTTATTTCCCAGCACATATTGTGACGAACTCTAATACTCCGGAAACTATTCTGTTTGATATTTATGAGTATAATAGTTATATCTGGGACTTGGGTTATAATGAAGTTTTAGCAGATTTTTATTTAAATAGCCCTTTTAATACCGTTGCATTTTATCCTTTTACTTTTACACAAGATGCATATTTAGCAAAGTCTATCTTTAATTTTTTAAGTAGTTTACTATTTCTACTAGCAATTTATAATCTATTTAAAAGATTTGGAAAAAACACACTTTGGTTTGTCATCCTTATTCCATTTATATTCTATGTGCCTCTAAGAAATCAAATGCTTTTTGGACAAACGTATTTTTTAATTTTTGCATTGGTGGTTTTTAGCTTTTTATTGATAGAAAAAAATAAAAATAGTAGTGGTGGGTTATTATTAGCACTAGCTGCATTATTAAAAGTTTTCCCAGTTGCCTATGGTATTCCACTGCTTTTTAAGAAAAAATGGAAAGCAGTCTTTTTAGCAACAATTATAGGATTAGTGATTTTGAGTTTATCTATTTGGATTACTGGTACTAACTTATGGGAAACTTACTTTTTCGAAGTCCTGCCAAATGCAATTAAAAATAAAAGCACTGTAAGTTTTCAATATAACTCACAATCTATTGATGTATTTTTAAAAACAATTTTTGTACAAGATGCGTATTATAATCCAACAGCAATATTTAGCAACGAACAATTATATGTTTTTATTAAATGGTTGTTTAAATCAATTATAATCGGGATTGCTATTTCACTAAGCTTTTCAAATAAAAAGAGCCTATTTACGTTACTTTGTATTTGGGTTGTAACCTTATTTTTAATACAATCTAGAACTGCAACTTATGCACAGATTTTGTGGATTATACCGGTATTATATATACTTAATTGTTCATTAAGTAAATTAAACAAGATTATATTTTTTATTGTTCTTTTTCTTGTTTGTAATCTTCCTATTTCTAGTTTAGAATCGTTACCAGTGTTTTTTAAGTTTTCTAGATTATGGCTCACTATTATTTTAGCCGTATTGTTTTATGCGAGTTTTCATAAGAGAATTAGTTATAAATATATTGCCTTAGGGTTTTTAATTCTATTGCCTACGCATTTGGATATGTTTTCGAAAGTAGATAAAGACGTTTCTAGATATGTGCTTGAATCAAAAGACTATTTTATGATATTCGATTTTGCTAAGGATGGAAACCAACTAACGTATGATGCTCTTGGTAAAAAAGGAAAAGAAACAAAAAAGACAGATATTTTAGTAAGTAAATTTGATAGCGAATCTTGTAAGATTGAAAACAATCAAATTATGTTAAATGGAAAGCAATTGACAGAGGATGCTTCACTTAAGAAAAAGCCTGTTTTAATTAATGATTGTGAAATCTATTATCTCACAGATTCTAGGTCTAGACGTGGAGCATTTACTATCAAAAAATTAAATATTTGTAATTAATCTGTTTTAAGTCAAGCTAGGGCTAGCTCAAAGACTTAAATAACTTAAAGTTGTATAGTTTTAGTCTTTGAAGAAAATAAGAGAAAGAGACCTTTAAAACACCTAAACCATAAATGGTGCTTCTTCTAAAATTTATTGAAGATGAGTCTTTTTCGTATTTAGCAGGACAAGATATTTCACCAATCACAATACCTTTATAACAACATTGCGCTAACAGTTGATTGTCGAAAATAAAATCATTAGAATTATTCTTAAAAGGAATGCTTTTTAAAACGCTTGCATCAAAAGCACGATAACCTGTATGATATTCGGATAGCTTTTGATTCATCATTAAATTCTGAATAAAAGTCAATACACGATTAGAGATATATTTATAAATTGGCATACCACCAGAAAGTGCATTTTTACCCAAAATACGCGAGCCTAAAACTACATCATAAACATTATTAGCTATTAAATCTGCCATAGAAGGAATAAGTTTTGGGTTGTACTGATAATCTGGATGCAGCATTATAATAATATCCGCACCTAATTCAATAGCTTTAGAGTAACAACTTTTTTGATTCGCGCCATAACCTAAATTAGCATTGTGCTCAATGATATGTTTAATACCAAGATCTTTGGCAATCGCTACTGTATTATCATTACTAAAATCGTCAGTTAGAACCACGTCATCTACAATATGATGAGGTATATCATTGTAAGTATTCTCTAATGTTTTAGACGCATTATATGCAGGTAGAATAACAACTATTTTTTTTTGATGAAGCATTAGTTTAAAAAATTCACTTCGTTACTATACTGTTCTCTAATACTTTCAGGGACTTCAATGCGATTAACTGGAGAAAGTGCGTCTATATCTTTTCTGTTGTAAAGGTTCCCTAAAAAAGGAAACTCTTTATGCTGATGTGTTTCTAGGTGTGCTAATTTTTGTTTTACATTAACAATTGGCAGATTCCATTCTTTAGAAATCCGCTCAGCGTTTGGTTCCATAAATGAAATGTAGAGCAGTTCTAACTCTTCATGCAAGGTTTTATCTAAAAGGCTTTTGTCGGTCCAAGTTGTATTTTGATAATCTTGGAGATTACGATTAAAATACTTTAAAGAATCATTAAACGAAGTCACCTTTAAATAGCCTAAATGATTCTTTTGAGGTTTAAATATTGGTAATATTTTTGTTTCGTGACACCAAATACATTTTGAAGGTTTTCCTGCTCTAGTGACATTGTTATCAGCGGCATTTTTTAACTCACCGTTCACATCATATACAGCAAATTTTAACTGCCCATTTTGCATTCTCTGTATGGTTTCAAACTCTAAAGTATCATTACTAATGGAATCAATTTCGGCAGAAATAAAGCCTTGACTGTTATTTTCTGATACTTCTGAATATGAAATTATGCGATGTACTTTAGAAACACTAGAATTATCAATGTAGCCTTTAATACTATCAAAAGTATAAAGTTCTTTAAATTGTTCTAAGCTTTTGGGTACATCTACAATAGTATAATAATGATGAGAATTCCCATAGGTCAGTGCTATATATCTACCTAAATCGAAAGCATTATTTTTTTTATATTCTTCAGAATTTTTAAAAATATCATGAAGCTTATTTAAGTTATAACTAGCACTTTCTGATAAACCTAATTGGTAAGGATTTAATGTAATTATTGAGTCTTTAAAATGAATGCCTTTTATAGAGGCATCGTTTGCTATGGTTGATCCTAAATAAGATAATGCCCATTTTAAGCCAATAGAACTTCTTTCAAAAGTATCTTCAGTGTATGCTTTATTCCACTTAAGATTTATGTTTTGTCCGTGTTCTTCTTCAGAGCAAGAAAAACATAGAATACAAATGAGAAAACTTAATGATAGTAGAGGTCGCTTCATATTATTTAGAGAGTTTCATGAGTGAACTAGCTAAAGTAGATTTTAATTTATAACTAACCATCTTTTTAAGATTCTTATCGCTCTTTTTTTCCTTACTGTAATTAACTTCATTCACAATTTTTCTAACCGCATAATCGTAAAATTTTCTCGAATATGTTCTTGTAAAATCAATCTCTCTATCTGTTGAGGTTTCCCAATTAGGTTGTACAGTTATTTTATCTTCAATCTCATTATAAAGTGATGTACCCTTAATAGGATATGCAATAGTAATTGTAAAGTGTGACGGATTAGCAGCTTTTAAATAGGTAATGGTTTCGTTAATGTCATTTTCATCTTCGCCAGGATAACCAACCATTATAAAAGTGCCTGTTTCCATACCAACAGCATTGGTTTTTTGGATGGCTTCTTTAACAACATCTACATCGACACGTCTATCCATAGCGTCAATGATTTTTTGCGAACCACTTTCTGCACCAATCCAAATTCTATAGCATCCGGCTTCTTTTAATAGCTGTAAAATTTCATCAGTTAAGCGTTCTGCACGCGTAATACATTCAAAAGGAATAATGGCATCTTGTTTAATGACTTCTTCATGAAAGCTTTTAATCCATTTATGACTTACAGTAAACACATCATCTACAAACCAAACAGTGTCTGGATTATAGGTGTTTTTTAGCATCAATAATTCTGATGCTACTAAATCCGCAGGTCGTCTTCTATAGCTTTGACCATAAACAGCTGTGCTACACCATTTGCATGTATAAGGACAACCACGTTGTGTACTAACTGTCATAGAACTTTTGCCGTGATTAGTTTTCCAAATGTCTAAGTATTTTTCAACAGAAATTGCTGCTCTATTTGGTAATGGCAATTCCGAAAGGTCTTTCATTTTTACTCTAGGAGCTGTCTTTTTTACATTTCCATTTTCTAAGTATGCAATACCAGTAATAGCACTATAATCTTTTTTAGAAACGATAGCTTGGTAAAGCTCTAAAGTGGTTTGTTCCCCTTCTCCTATAATAAGAAAATCAACACCTGTGTTTAAATAATTTTCGCAATTATATGTAATATCAGGACCACCTAAAATAAGCGTCGGAAATCCATATTTTTGATCAGTTTTTAGAATTTTAATCAATTTAATAACATTGATTTTTGTCATTAAATTAGTGTAAATAGCCACTGCATTTGGTTGTTTTTTTTCTATATATTGAAGTTGTTTTTCTTTAGAAAAAAAGGTAGAGTCATAAAGATAATTTTCAACTTTATGCTCATTTAAATATCCAGAAATATAGAGTAAACCCAATGGAGGGTAGGGCTTCATAATAGCCTGTTCTTTGGCATCTTCGTACAGGTAATAAGTATGTGTTAGAACAATGCTCATCTACTATTTCTTTGTGAGTTCTATTAAAAAATGGTCAGCATATTTTGCCCAATATGAACCTGTAATTATAGCATCAATACTTTTGAAAATTGACAAGAATGGCTTTTTTGCTATAAATGAATTTTCAAGATAGGATGGAGGTATTGCTAATCCTATTGGCTTAATGCTATCTGTGTCATATTGAGATGCAGTTAAAGATACAATTTCTTCAGGATTGTAATACCATGTTTTTACTTTGGCTCCATCAACATTAGCAAAAACACTATCATCAGTTTTACGCCTTGTGGCTTTTCTAAAATCACCTTTTAGAGTAAAATAGAGTTGTTCCCATAAGCATTGTTTGGGCATAATAACTAAAACTATTTTTCCTTTTGGATTGAGAAGTTTAGTTGCTATTTTAAAATAATGATTTAATTCTGGTTTTGATAAACAGTTAAAGCCTCCAAAATTTGAAAAGATGAAATCAAATTTTTTATTAAATGTGCTTTCATTTATAGCATTAATGTCTTGGGTTTTGAATATTAAATTTTTTGAATTCGCTTTTGCTGATGCTATTTTTATCATGCCTTCAGAAATATCTGTGGCTAAAACATCATGTTTTAATTTAGCAAAACGGATAGCGTCTTCTCCAGTGCCACAGTTTAATTCTAAAATAGAAAGTTGTTTTTCTTTATTTAGTATTGGATTGAGGTATTTAAAAACCATTTGCCGTTGTGCCTTTCCAATATTTGAAAACGTAAAAGCAGTATCGTATTGAGTAGAAGCAATGTCAAAATCGTTACGCATTATTTGGTTCCATTTTTTTAAGTTGAATTTTGTCTAAAAAAGCAGATGGTACATAGTAACCTAATAAAAGTAAAGATCTCCATTGATTCTTAGAGAGCTTAAAGGGATTTTTAAATAGATTTTTTAAATTTTGAAAAGCTTGGCTCTTTCTATATTCTTTATGAACATAGCGTTGTAATTTTTTGTAAAATGCAGAACTGTAAGTGCCTTTAAAAAGCATGGCTAAATCATCAGAATCTGTCCAATTGGCTTTTAATTGTAAATCATCTTTTACTTTGTCATAAAATTTAGTGCCAGGTAAAGGATATGAAACAGAAACACCTAAATTATCTGGCACTAATTCTTTTATCATATCTACGGTTTTCGTAATATCTTCTTTGGTTTCACCTACATATCCAAACTGAATAAAAAACGCAACTCTAACTTTTTTTTCTTTTAGTAATCTTGTAGCCTCATAGATTTGTTCTACTGAAGTGTCTTTATCCATTGCGTCTAAAATAGCCTGAGAACCACTTTCTGCACCAACCCAAACTTCTTCCAATCCACTTTCTGCTAAAGCATCAATCGTGTCTTCTTTTAATAATAAATCAACACGACTTTGAATATAATAGGATATGGAAAGCTGTTCTTTTTTAAGTTCCGTATTAAAATTTTGAACCCAATTTGGTTTTAATCCAAAGATATCGTCACACATCCAAAATCGATTCACGCCATAAGTTTCCGAAAGGTATTTGATGTGTTTAGTGATATATTCTGGTGAGTGAGAATTATATCTATTTCCGTAAATAGGTTTTGCGCACCAGTTGCATTTAAAAGGGCAACCACGTGTAGTTGCCATGTTTAACGTAAATTCATTTCCACCAGCTTCCCAAATTTTTCGATAGGGTTCTATATCAATTAAATCCCACGCAGGTATTGGCAATTCATCTAAATTCCGCAACACAGGATGTTTCGGATTTTTTATGATTTCATCATCTTTCTTAAAAACAAGCCCTTTGATTGCAGTTGTATCTTCATTATTTACTAATGCATCTACTAATTCTTTTAAAGAAATTTCGCCTTCACCTTGAATAACAAAATTGGCACCTGCGGCTAAATACTTTTCGTAATGATCTGTGGAGTCAGAACTACAAACAACAACTTTACAATTTAACTGTTTTGCAATTTTAATCATTTCAAAAGCAGCTTCACGCATTGTGGTTAAACACATTTTTGTGAGGTAATTAAATCCATCATCGTAGAGCACAAATGTTTTTGGTGTATGTGTTTCTAAATAAGGCTTTATTGTTTTTGGGTCATCTAAAAAATTGGCATCAAAAACACCAACAGAATAGCCATTCTCTCTAAGGTAAGATGCTGCATATAATGTACCTAATGGAGGATAAGGGGTTTGATTTTGCCATTGTTTGGCATCAAACTTATAATAATATGAGTGAGAAAAAACAACATCAAGCATTTTCCATAGTTAGGTTAAGGTTAAAAGCTTTGTTTTTGTCAATGTAACGTTCATTTAATGAAACAATAACTTTAGATTGAAAATCTTGAGGATGATGCTTAGAGACATCATTAGTAGATTTCATAGCAATCTCGAAGTCCTTTTTATTGAGATGTTTAAACTTGGATTTCCATTTTTTTAGTGTTAACTTTTTTAGGGAATTGTCCAGTTTTTTACCAAATTCATTATTAAACAGTGTTTCTAAAACTCTGCTCCAAAAGGGCTTCTTAAAGTCTTCATGAAGTAATTTTGTGTTTATGGTTCGGTTTGGGTAAAAATCGAGAGCCCAACTGTTTTTTTTAATAAATTCATTAAAGATTGTTTTTCCGTAAATTGGTATTAGTGTTGTTAATTCTGTAGCAGTGAATTTATTTTGTTCAGCTATTTTTAATCGATCAGCACTTATAAAATAATTAACACAGAAGTATTTTTTTGAATTTAAGAGGAATAATTTCTTAAATACAACGAGAAGAGATCTAGCTAACCATAAATACTTTGGTTTTGTTATTATGAAAAAATCAATATCACCTTCATCATCGTAATATTCCTTCGATAAAGCACCAGAGATTGAAACCGATTCAACAAAAGGAAACGACATAATTAGTTTGGCTCTTTTTAAGGCCTTTGGCATAATAGCATTTGCCATTGTATTTCCTTTAAGTCGTCTTTGTACTAATGCAACATCATTAATATCTGAGTAGAACTTATCGAATTTAAAAATAATCTTGTTCTCAACTAATACTTTAAGTTGCTCTTCTGTATCTTTTATTTTTTTTGCAGAAGAAAACGAGAAAACTTCCTCTTTGGTCAAAGGATATTTAAAGATGGAAAAATAGATTATGACTTTTAGAGCATTCATTAACGTTGGAGCATTTTTTTATAAAAATAAGCCTTAAATATTATAATTAGGTAGAAAAAAACCGACATTTGAATGGAAAAAACCGACATTTATAATGGTGTTTCTTTTTCTTAATTACTAATCAAAGAATAGTTTTTCTACTATGATTTTTATTCGTTCTTTATTATAGAACAACTCAACTTTAAAAATTACTGAAAAAAATAAAGATTATTTTGTTGCTCTAGAAAGTCTATCATTTATAGATTTACCTAAACCACGATTTGGAAATTCTTCTGCAATAATAATATCTAGATACATCTTATCTAACTGATGCAGTACATCGTAAAGTTTTGAGGCTGATTCTTCTAAGTCTCCAGATTTTGAGAGCGCTATTTGTACTTTGATATTACTGTTTTTAATTTCAGATTGAAAAGTTATAACTCCAATACGTTTACCTCTATAATCAGCTAATTTATTTAAAATATCATCTGTTAAAATAGTTTTTGTTTTTGGTGCATAATGACGCTCTAACATTCCTGGTGCATCTGGCGCAATCTCTTTTTGACTTCGACTACTCTCAGCCGAACTATTTTTAATTTGAATGGTTCCAACCACAGCTTCAATATCCTCAATCGCAGTTGACCCTAAACGATAAATTATGGGCTCATCATTATTAAACCCAATAATAGTAGATTCTATTCCACTTTTACAAGCTCCTCCATCTAAAACCATTTTAATATCATTTTTAAAATAATCTTCGACATGTTTCGCAGACGTTGGGCTAATACTACTAAACGGATTGGCGCTTGGTGCAGCTAATGGAAATAGTAATTGTTGTAAAAGTTCTAAAGTCGTAGGATGATTTGGTACTCTGACTGCAACTGTATCTTTACCTGCTGTAATTAAATCCGGAATAATAGCTTTCTTCTTTAACACCAAAGTAATTGGTCCTGGCCAAAAAGCATCTGCTAATAATTGTGCTTTTTCAGGAATATATTCTACAATAGTTTCTAGATAATCTACCGAAGGAATATGAACAATCAAAGGGTTAAAAAACGGACGTTTCTTAGTTTCAAAAATAGCTTTTATGGCTTTTTCGCTATAGATATTTCCAGCTAAACCATAAACCGTTTCGGTTGGTATAGCTACGACTTCATCTGCACTCAATAATGCAATTGCCTTAGATATATCTTTAGAAATTATACTCATAATACTTTATAGACTGCAATATTAGTTCAAAAAAACGAAAGATTAATCCTTAGGCTTTTAGTAGTTTTGCTACTTTAAATTGATAAGCATGATTTCAGTAGATAATTTAGCCGTAGAATTTAGTGGACATACCCTTTTTAGCGATGTATCATTCACAATAAACGAGAATGATAAAATCGCCTTAATGGGAAAAAATGGAGCAGGAAAATCTACCATGATGAAAATTATTTCTGGTGTACAAAAAGCGACTCGTGGCAATGTGAGATATCCAAAAGAAGCTGTTATAGCTTATTTACCACAACACTTATTGACTGAAGATAATACCACAGTTTTCGATGAAGCATCAAAAGCATTTAAACATGTGTTTGAAATGCGTGACGAAATGGAAGGCCTCAACAAACAGTTAGAAACCCGAACGGATTACGAATCTGATGAATACATGAAAATTATTGAGCGTGTTTCAGATTTAGGTGAACTCTATTATGCTTTAGAAGATGTTAATTACGATGCTGAAGTTGAAAAAGCATTGAAAGGTTTAGGTTTTAAACAAAACGATTTTACTAGACAAACCAATGAGTTTTCTGGTGGTTATCGTATGCGAATTGAGTTGGCTAAAATTTTACTTCAAAAACCAGATCTAATTTTATTAGATGAGCCAACCAACCATATTGATATAGAATCTGTAATTTGGTTAGAAGACTTTTTACTAAATAAAGCCAATGCTGTGGTTGTGATTTCTCACGATCGTGCTTTTGTAGATAATATTACTAATAGAACTATTGAAGTCACAATGGGTCGTATTTACGACTATAAAGCAAATTATACACATTACTTGCAGTTACGAGAAGACAGACGTATTCACCAAATAAAAGCGTATCAAGAGCAGCAAAAACTTATTGCAGATAATATGCAGTTTATTGAGCGTTTTAAAGGCACCTATTCTAAAACAAACCAAGTAACATCTCGAGAGCGCATGCTCGAAAAACTAGAAATTATTGAAATTGATGATGTAGATACTTCGGCTTTAAAATTACGTTTTCCTCCAACTAATCGTTCTGGTGATTATCCTGTAACGGTAAAAGATGTGTCTAAATCTTATGATGAGCATGTGGTGTTTAAAAATGCTAATATGTCTATCGCTAGAGGTGAAAAGGTGTGTTTTGTTGGTCGTAATGGTGAAGGGAAATCTACAATGATAAAAGCCATTTTAGGAGAAATTGATGTAGAAGGCACCTGCAGTTTAGGTCATAATGTTAAGGTTGGTTATTTTGCACAGAATCAAGCCGCATTGTTAGATGAGAATTTAACAGTATTTCAAACTGTTGATGAAGTCGCTAAAGGAGATGTAAGAACTCAAATTAAAAACATTTTGGGTGGTTTTATGTTTAGAGGAGATGATATAGATAAAAAAGTAAGTGTACTTTCTGGTGGTGAAAAAACCAGATTAGCCATGGTAAAATTATTATTAGAACCTGTTAACTTATTAATTCTAGATGAGCCCACAAATCACTTAGATTTAAAATCTAAAGATGTATTGAAAGAAGCTTTGCAAAACTTTGATGGAACTTTAGTATTAGTATCTCACGATCGTGATTTTCTACAAGGCTTGTCTAAAAAAGTATTCGAATTTAAAGAAAAACGCGTTATTGAACATTTTGAAACTATTGATGATTTCTTAATTAGAAATCGTGTTGAAAGTTTGAAAGGATTGGATTTGTAGTCTTTTTTGTCATTCAGAGCAAAGCGAAGAATCTCAGAGACTAAATTTTAAAGTTTAACATATTCCTTGATAGCGCTTTATTGGTGTTTTTAAAAAGTGAATGATTATGAAATCACATAAATAGTCTTACTTTTTTCTCCAGTTTTATAAAACAGATTCATTTCAATTCCTTTTTTTAAATCTCTACTAGCAGTAGCCGAAGAAATATCTTTAAAAATATGCATATAATCTTTCCTAGAGAACGTAGTTTCACCTAAATTTTTAAAGTGTTCTAATCGATCTATTGCTGTGAAAGTTCTATTACTAAAATTAAGTAGGTCATCTATAGACCTATTAATAATAGATAACATATAAGTAATGAATTTAGTAGAGTTGCCTAATTTATCGCAAACTCCTAAAACTTTATAATAATCATCTTGATTTTTACTAATAGAAGTCTCAAACGGTATGTATTCAAAAATTGGATAACTGTTCATTAGTATTACAGTCTGCCACAAGCGTCCCATTCTGCCATTACCATCTGTAAACGGATGAATAAATTCGAGTTCATAATGAAAAACACAACTTTTTATGAGCGCGATTTCTTCGTCTTTTTTTAAGTAGTCAAAAATATTTTTCATTAAAAAGGATACATTTTTATGAGGAGGTGCAATATGTGCAACAGCATCATTTTTTGCAATTCCAACACTTTCAGTTCTATAGTTTCCAGGCTTATTCAATAATCCATCCATTAAAGTTTTGTGCGCTTTTAAAAAGGATGCTTCGCTATTAGGCTTGTATTTATTTAGGGTATTATAAACTGAAATAGCATTTAAAACCTCAAGCACATCTTTCTTTGGCCCTACAACTTTTTTGTTTTCAAGTAAAGCGGTTATTTGAGATTCGCTTAGTGTATTACCTTCAATTTTAAGCGAAGAATGAATCGTTTTAATTTTATTCTGCTTTCTTAAAGTTGTCGTTGGTTTGTTTATATAGTTAGAGTTTATAGCACCTATTTTTTCAAAAATTGAGCTTGTCAATTTTAAAATTTTACTCGTGATTTCATAAGGTGGTTTTTGCACGATAGTATCATTTGATAGTATCAAATATAGTATAATTTTTAAAAAATTTAGAATTTAAGGAGAACGTGTTATTGAACATTTTGAAACGATTGATGATTTCTTAATTTGAAATCGTGTTGAAAGCTTAAAAGAATTGGATTTATAGCAATTTAAATATATCTTATAAACCGTTAATTAAAGTCTATTTATAAACGTTTTCTGAAATAAATTCTATTTTGGAATCGTTTTTGTAAATAGCTTAAAGACAATAATTAATTTGACATACAAATCTCTGTTTGAAACTACTGTAGAATAAAAGGATGATTTTTTTCGTTTATACGAAACAGAAAAATAAAGAATAGTCTGATTATGGTTTCTTTTTATGTTGAAGTAGAAAGGAAAAAAGGGCGTTTTATTGCATTAGTTTCAAACAGAGATTGGTATTACTAAAGTTATAACACTATGAGAGGATTGCTAACCATTATATTTTTACTTCAGACTATAGTTTCATTTGGGCAGTTAGAGCCTGGTTTTAAAATTAGCGAAGCTAAATACACCATTGCAACCTGTAACAGTTACAATTTTGTAAAACAATTTGATTCGGCTAAAAATATTATTCCAGAAGGCTTTAATTTGAGTTATACTTCAGATGTCTTGAGTATGGATAATAAGTTTCAGATATACGAAAATGGCGAGATTGCCATTCTTAATTATAGAGGTTCTACTAATAAAGCGATTAGTTGGGTAGAAAATTGTTATTCTGCTATGATTCCTGCAAACGGAACCATTATAATAGATGGTGAATCTTCTGATTATGTGTTTTCAAATGAAGAAAATGCTGCTGTACATGCTGGTTATGGTTTAACCATAGTTGTATTATCAGATGTGTTGAAAGAACAAGTAAAAGGGTTGAACGCAAAAGGTATTTATAACATTATTATTACGGGTCATAGCCAAGGAGGTGCTTTAGGGACTTTAACACGTGCTTATTTAGAGCATTTTCCAAAAGGCGAGTTGTCTTCAAAGAATAATTTTAAAACGTATGTGTATGCGCAACCTATGTCTGGAAATAAAGAATTTGCTATAGACTATAACAATAAGTTTAGTGATGAAGGTACAAGTTACTCTATAATTAACCCGAAAGATCCAGTACCTTATATGCCATTTAATTATGAAGAAGAAACACTAATTACAAAAGATAAAATTAAAGGCTGGATATTTGGGGAAGACAAGTTTAGCGCCAAGGAGTTAGGAAAAGATGCCTTTATTAGATTGTTTGAAAGAGGTCTTACGAGTTATGTGAAGAATAGTAACGCACTGATGAATAAAGTTCTTAATTTAAAATTTGGGAAAATAGAAATGCCAGCATTTGTTGATGATATTAATTATTATCCAACAGGAAACCTTAAAGAAATTGACCCTTTTAAATACCCAAAAGTTGAAGTTGATGTGAGTGATCTAAATGAAGAGGAGCGTAAAGACTTTACACAAGGAGGCGACGGAAAATGGTATAAAACAGAAACTAAGTTTTTTCAGCACAGCACCTATAATTATTATGTAGGTATTCTAAAAAAATGGGATGAAGATTCTTATGAGAATTTGGAGATGAGGTATTTGGAATCGGATTTGTAAGAAGATTTTGTGATTGTGTTTCTTGGATTTATAAGACATTGAAAACTTTCTAAAATTAATTTGAAAACTCTCTAATTAATTAAAAATTCTTTTTTAGATTTGTAACCATTGTATAATGTTGTATAATATGGTTATAAAAGATTGTTATTCGCTTTCAGAAGCTGCAGAACTACTTGGTAAAAGTAAAGAAACTTTAAGAAGATGGGACAAAGAAGGAAAACTTCCTGCTTTGAGAGAACCCATAAGTGAATATCGCATTTATAAAAAAGAGGATATTAATAATCTTTTAAAACCTTTATTTGACAATTTTGAGGAAGTAGTAGACAATTCAGAAAAACCGTTGAAAGAATATAAAGTTCTTGAATTATTTGCTGGAGCAGGAGGTTTGGCAATTGGACTTGAAAATGCAGGAATTAAATGTGCAGCATTAAACGAAATAGATAAATGGGCTTGTCAAACACTACGTAAAAATCGTCCAAACTGGAATGTTTTAGAAGGAGATATTAAATCTTTCAATTTTGAAAAATATAATGGTGAAGTTGAAATTGTTACTGGTGGTTTTCCATGTCAAGCGTTCAGTTATGCTGGAAAAAAATTAGGTTTAGAAGATGCCAGAGGAACTTTGTTTTATGAATTTGCTCGTGCTGTTAAAGAAGTAAATCCACCAATTTGTATTGGCGAAAATGTTAAAGGTTTACGTTCACATGAAAAAGGGGAAACATTGAAAGGAATGTTGTCAATCCTTGATGAAATTGGTTACAATGTTGTTCCTGTACAAGTATTAAAAGCTATTAATTATAAAGTGCCACAAAAGCGTGAACGCATAATTTTAGTTGGAATAAGAAAAGATATTGATATAAAGTATGAATATCCTAAACCTTATCAAACCATTTATAATTTATCTGATGCCTTAAAAAAAGGCACTTTATATGATTCTAATGTTCCTAAATCTGAAGGTTCAAAATATCCACAACATAAAAAAGAAGTTTTAGATTTAATACCACCAAAAGGGTATTGGAGAGATTTACCAATAGATTTACAAAAAGAATATATGGGTAAAAGTTTTTATTTAGGAGGCGGAAAAACAGGAATGGCGAGAAGAATTGGTTGGGATGAGCCAAGCTTAACTTTAACTTGCAGTCCAGCTCAAAAGCAAACAGAAAGATGTCATCCAGATGAAACACGACCTTTTACTGTGCGTGAATATGCTAGAATTCAAACGTTTCCTGATGAATGGAAATTTGCAGGTTCAGTTTCTCAGCAATATAAGCAGATAGGAAATGCTGTTCCTTGTAATTTAGGAGAAGAAATTGGTTATTCAATTATTACGTTTTTGAATAAGTATTATTTAAAATCAAATAAGTTAGAAGTTTCTATTTCTTTAGATAAAGCGATGTAGCCTTGTTTAAAGAAATCTTCAGTGTCGAGGTTTAAAATCATTAAATCTAAATTTGATACTAATTTATCGTAAAAATTTTCAAAGCCTGTTATTCTGTGCCAAAATTCTTTTCCAATAATCACTGGAAATTGTAAATCAATTTTCTTGTAGTGTTGACTAAGTTGTTGCTCTTCACCATACAAAACACCTAGAATTAAATCTGAATTATTCATAGTCATTGAATTAGTTCTTGCAAGATTAGTGACAGTTGTGAACTTTTTCAAAAGAGGATTAACATCTTCAGAGTTTATAGTATTTGGGCCGGATTTTAGTTGACACCATTTTTTACGATTGTCAACTTTATCAATAAATTCAATGTCCATTCCTTTTATTAAAGAACCATCTGCAAGATTTAATTCAACGAACATATTCTGTATTCGAGTTCCAAAAGATGTATTTATTGAAGTTCCTAATATTCTTGGATAATACAACGCTTTAGCAATACCTATAGGTGTGAAATTATCTTCAAGTATTTTAGAGAGATACTTTACTATAATTGGATTTATCTTATACGATTTAAGTTTGGAATGAGTTTTTAGCGCATTGATTTTATGATTTTCAAAAATCTTATCTTTAAAATATTCTGTTATAATCTCTAAAAGTTTATTTTCCTCCATGAATCAAATATATTTCTTTCCCTCTAATGCGCCTCCAACCAATTCAAGCCAACATCCATCTCAACATCTAAAGGCACTTCTAGTTTATAGGCATTTTCCATTTCAGATTTAATGAGTGTTTTCATGGTTTCTAGTTCTGGTTTGTAGATGTCAAACACCAATTCATCATGCACTTGTAAGAGCATTTTAGATTTGTAATTGCCTTCATTCAATTTATTATAAATATTAATCATGGCAATTTTAATGATATCTGCAGCGCTACCTTGTATTGGTGCATTTACGGCATTTCGTTCTGCACCACTGCGCACCATAGCATTACGAGAATCAATATCCTTTAAATAACGACGACGACCCAATACGGTTTGCACATAACCGTTATCTCTCGCAAAATCGACTTGCGCACTCATATAGGCTTTTAATTTTGGGTAGGTTTCGTAATAGGTGTCTATAAGTTCTTTGGCTTCACCACGCGATAAATCGGTTTGGTTACTTAAGCCAAAAGCAGAGACACCATATACAATCCCAAAATTAACCGTTTTTGCATTGCTACGTTGTTCTCTAGTCACGTCTTCTAATGGTACATTAAATACCTTTGAAGCGGTTGAGGCATGAATATCTTCACCATTTTTAAAGGCTTCAATCATGGTTTCTTCTTCACTTAAAGCGGCAATAATTCGTAATTCTATTTGCGAATAATCGGCAGCTAATAAGGTGTACTCATCATTACGTGGCACAAAGGCTTTTCGGACTTGGCGACCACGTTCAGTACGAATAGGAATATTCTGTAAATTAGGATTATTGCTACTTAAACGCCCAGTTGCTGCAACGGTTTGCATATAATCTGTATGTACACGACCTGTAGATTCTTCAACCTGTAATGGAAGCGCATCGACGTATGTGCTCTTCAATTTAGCCAAACCTCTGTAATCTAATACTTGTCTAATAATGTCATGGTCTTTTGCTAAATACGATAAGATATCTTCGCTTGTTTTATACTGACCCGTTTTTGTTTTCTTAGGCTTATCTACCAAATTTAATTTCTCGAATAAAATAATACCCAGTTGCTTTGGTGAAGCAATGTTGAATTCTTCTCCTGCAGCTTCATATATGTTTTTTTCGAGATTTAGGATATCGGTATTTAGTTCCTCTGAAAGTGAATTTAGGAAGTCTTTATCTAAGTTAATACCTTCTAATTCCATTGCTGCCAAAACTCGTAATAGTGGCACTTCAATATCATCGAATAATTTTTGTGTGTTGGCTTCACCGAGTTCTTTTTCGAAATGCTCTTTAAGCTGTAAAGTGATATCTGCATCTTCAACGGCATATTCGGTTTGTTTTTCTAAAGGTACATCTCGCATGGAGAGTTGATTCTTTCCTTTTTTGCCAATTAATTCGGTAATAGAAATCGGAGTATAGTTGAGGTAGGTTTCTGCTAAGACATCCATATTGTGTCGCATATCTGGATTAATCAAATAATGCGCTAACATGGTATCGAATAGTTTGCCTTTAACGTCGATATTATACTTAGCTAAGACTTTAATATCGTACTTTAAATTCTGGCCTATTTTCTCGATGGTTTTACTTTCAAAAAACGGTCTTAAGATTTCAATTAAGGCTTGTGCTTCGATTTTATCTTCAGGAAATGGCACGTAAAAACCTTTACCAACTTCCCATGAAAATGCAATACCAACTAATTCAGCAGTTAATGGATTTAAACCAGTCGTTTCAGTATCGAAACAAACCGACGTTTGGCTCATTAAATTCTTAACAAACAACTTGGTTGCCATACCAAGTGCAATACTCTGATAGAAATGCGAATTGGTTTCTGCGGTTTTTCTTGTAAACTCAGAAACGGTTTCGGTTGCTGATGGTTCTGCACCACCAAATAGTGAAAACTGACCTGCTCCTGCGTTTGAATTCGAACTTGAACTTGAAGCTGAATTTGAACTCGAAATTGAAGGCGAACTTATAGTTGAGGTCGTACTTGAATTTTTAGTTGGTAAGGCAATTGCTTCGGCAGAAAAGGTTTTATTAAAATTATCAATAAGACGTCTAAATTCTAACTCTTGAAAAATTTCAGTGACTTTAGGCACGTCTGGCTCTGACATTTCAAAATCTTTTTCATTGAATTCCACAGGAACATCGAGCATAATCGTTGCCAATTTTTTAGATAACAGACCTAGCTCTCCATTAGCTTCAACTTTTTCTTTCATTTTGCCTTTAAGCTCGTGTGTATTGGCAAGTAAACCTTCCATACTTCCGTAAGCGGCTAAAAATTTTTTAGCTGTTTTTGGTCCAACACCAGGCAATCCAGGAATATTATCAGATGCATCTCCCATCATTCCTAAATAATCAATGACTTGCAGTGGGTCTGTAACTTCAAACTTTTTCTGAACCTCAGGAATTCCCCATGTTTCGTAACCACCACCAAACATTGGTCTGTACATAAATATATTCTCAGAAACGAGTTGTGCAAAATCTTTATCAGGCGTTACCATAAAGGTTTTATAGCCTTCTTTTTCGGCTTTTTTTGCGAGTGTACCAATAATATCATCTGCCTCAAAGCCTGCTTTTACTACAGTAGGAATATGCATGGCTTTTAAGATCTCATAGATATACGGAATTGCTGTTTTTATGCCTTCAGGTGTTTCGTCTCTGTTGGCTTTGTATTCCGTATACATTTCTACACGGTCTGCACTGCCGCCTTTATCAAAACAAACGGCTAAATGATCTGGTCGCTCACGTTTTATGACATCTAAAAGCGAGTTCATAAAACCCATTATGGCTGAGGTATCTTCACCTTTAGAATTAATTCTTGGATTTTTTATAAAAGCGTAATACCCACGAAAAATAAGGGCGAAGGCATCAACGAGGAAAAGTCTTTTTTGGTCTGGCATATTGAAGTTAAATTTGAAAATATATGTCACCTTGAGCGCAGTCGAAAGGTCTCTTTGTATTTCTGACAAATAGTTCTCGACTGCGCTCGAACGGACAGCATGCAAATTACAAAACTTAAGCCTTGAAATGAAAGAATGATTTATTAAAAGTTATAAATATTAAGGTTTGTTTTAAGAGATTCCTGCCTTCGTAGGAATAAAAAAAGAAAGCCGGTCCCTACACCGACTTCCTTGTTTATCCAACAGAGCTTGTGCAACGTTGGGCATGTCTGACGTAGCTCAAGCATAGTCAGGCTCAAAAAATATAATTGAAGACAATTCAATTATGAGTTAATGTTATCTTATACGGACAACTTCGAATGTGGTTCGTCCTGCGTTAGACTCTATAGTTATGCCACCTGTATGGTAGGCGTATATTTCTATATATTGTCCTGCTGTTAATTGTACTAAAGAGGTTACATCTCTATGTATTAAACCTTCACCATAATGCGAGACTTGTGTTCTTTTGTTTATAGTTCCATCGATGTAAACTGCTATACCAAATGAATTTGTAGAAGTACTTGCTGCAGATGTGTGATACGATGCAGTAACTTGGTATATACCAGCTTCTGTTGCTACAAAACGATCGGTTGTGGTGTTAAAATTTCCATTAACATCAAAACTACCTGTATCAAAATTTAGCTTGTCCCAACCAGTACCTGTTAATGCTTGGTCTGCAGGCATTAATACTTTTACAGCAGCAAAAGTTGTTACATCTGGGCTTTGCAAACTAGATAAATCAACGGTTACGTCTGCAGCAGCATCGTCTTCTAGAGAGAGTTCTAAAGTTGTACCATTTAGGTTTAACTTGTCTATGGTTTGGTTGTCTGTATTTATTGAATTTAAATTAACAGAGTTTCCATCTTCAATGCTTAAATTGGTTCCGCTCAAGTTTAAATTTTGATTATCTGTATTGGTGAATATTGTAGAAGGGTCTACCCAACTAGCGTCTCCATTGGCATTTGAGCTTAGTACATAGCCTAAGGCTTCATTACCATCAGTATAATTTAAACTCCCGTCTACCTCTAATAAATCTCTAACATATACATTTCCAGAGCCGATTAAAGTTGTACTTTTACTACCAAAATACCCAGCCCAATTCTCACCAGAGGCGTTATATGCAATCCCAACGACTCCGTAATTTTCTATTCCATTTCCAGATGATAAGCCCTTTACACCTTCATTTTTCTCGGCATCTGCTGTATTAAAGCCATATACAGCCTTTGATGTACTCGGTGAAGTAATAATAGACGAGTTCTTAACTTGACTATAGAGTCCAACTAAATTGCCATCTGTAGTACGTTCGGCTTCTATATTAAGCCCTGTAGCTGGACTCATAGTACCTGAGTAGGTAAAATCTATATCAACTCCTATTCTATTTGTGCCAGAATATTCTACATCTAGTTTAGCTTGTGGATTTGGTTTCCCAATACCAACATTTCCAGAATTAGCTGAATATTGATCAGATCCAGAGATTGTCCAGTCTGTATCAGTTATAGTCGTCGGTGTTTCAAAAGTTAAGTTTCCAAAGCCATCTGTAGTTAAAACTTGGTTAGCTGTGCCATCTGTTATTGGGAAAGTATAACCAGTTGCGCTTGGGTCGTTTATTTGAAATGTACCGTTTGTTCTTAATATGTTGTTATCAAATTCACCGTATAAAAGTGGAGTTGTTGAGCTTGAGTTTTCTATAAATAACCTATTACTGTCAGTTTGGTATCTACCAGCATGATGACCTATAAATACATTACCAGTCTTCTCATAGTAGGGAGGGCTGCCATTATTCTGTGCACCACCACCAGCATAAGCACCTAAATAAACATTTTGTGAAGATGTTAGATTATCTCTATTACCAGCTTGGTCTCCAATAATTATATTGTTGCTGCCAGTCCCTAAATTTGCTCCCGACTCAAATCCCAATGTAATATTACGATTCCCAGTACCATCAAGATTAGATTGAGAACCTATAGCAATATTATTTATACCAGAGACATTGTCAAATAAGGTTGAATTACCAATAGCGATATTATTAAGTCCAGTTTGATTAAGTCTACCAGAATTATAGCCTATAAAGGTATTTGATGCACCTGAGGTGTTTGCTTGTCCAGCGGATCTACCTATAAAAACGTTTTCATTATCTGATAAATCATCGAGCTCACCAGCTAATTCACCTATAAATACTGAACTACCTGTATTATAGGTTTCTAGTTGTCCTTTTTCAGTAAGTCTTAATTTTTCAGAATTATTTGTTCTAATTGATAGGGCTTCATTATCAGTGGTACCGATAAAGTCCGTAGTTGCATTTGTTCCTGAGTTTCCTGCTAAAGACCAATCATTTCCTGTTCCATCTTGAAGAGCTGCTAAATCTATAGATGTACCAGTACCATCTTGAATATTTAGATTTAGAGTTGTACCAGATAACGTTGGTGTTGCTAAGTTTTGGTTGTCTGTACCAGTGCCATCTTGCAGAGGTGCTAAATCTATAGAAGAACCTGTTCCATTTTCTATGCCTAAATTAAGTGTTGTGCCAGTTAATGTTGCAGTTGTTAGATTTTGGTCATCAGTATTGACTGTGGTATTTTGAAATGTAATATTACCAGCACCATCTGTAGTCATTACTTGACCGTTTGTTCCATCAGTAAGTGGCATGTTATATTCGTCGTTAATATTCATTAAACCATTTTTGTAAATAGTTAATGCATTGCTTCTGGTAGTAATAGTATTTCCATTTCCTATTGTAAATAATCTATCTGTAGAAATAGGATTACTTAGTGAGCTTGCTGTATAATCTGTTGCATTAGTGCCAATTACGGTTTCTGCATAAGAATGGCTTGTATTATTATTACCAAATGCAACAGATACTCCTCCATTTGTAGTATTATTAACACCTGCACTAAATGATGAAGCACCAACTGAGTTATTCTCAGAATTGAATGCAACTGCACCAAACCCCGAAACATTTAAGTTTCTTCCTATAGCAATACTATAAGAGTTTGAGACAGTATTAGATAAACCTATTGTATGGCTATTAGAGCCAGAAGCCGTATTGCTATTTCCCATAGCAAAACTGTAATTACCTAATGCATTATTACTACTACCTAATGCAAATGATCCTAAACCACTTGATGTATTTGAAGTCCCAATTGCCACAGCATTGTCCGTATCTGCTAGATTACTCTGTCCCATGGTTATAGTAAAACGATCTGTACTAGAGTTTTGTGCACCAATTGAAAATGAGTTAGCATCACTTGCAATGTTATTTTCACCAAAAGTAGTTGCATTATTTCCTGAAGAAATATTATTTTGCCCCATCGATATGGATCTATCTCCAGATGCCGTATTTGTAAGGCCTAAAGCTACAGATTGCAGACCTGATGCTATAGTATTTGCGCCTCCAGCAAATGAAGCTATACCAATATTTACATCATCCCATTGATTGCTATTTATGGTACCTGACCTAAAGGCTGCTTTATTTGGGTTAAAAAACATACGTGTTCCTGCGCCTGTTATCTCTGTGTCTATGGTGTTTCCTCCTGTAAAATTTCCTGTAACTAAAAAGCCATCAGTACCATTTATTCTAACTGCTCCATCTGTTGCATTAATGTTTTTTCCTGCGCCAGCACCACCTTCGTTATAAGCTTGGTCTAGTGTGTTTTGGGTATTTCCATCTCCCGTAATGTTTTCAAAAGTTATATTTCCAGCACCATCAGTAGTTAAAACCTGATTCGCTGTACCATCTATTGTTGGAAAAGCATAACCTGTAGTAGTTGGGTTTCCTATTTGAAATTCTCCGTTGGTACGCAGTATATCAGTGTCAAATTCTCCGTAAAGGAGAGCGTTATTAGCGTCTGCATTAGAATTCTCTATATAGAGTTTGTTACTACTGGTTTCAGAATAACCAGAATTATGTCCTATAAAAATATTGCTAGAACCTGTAGAATTTTGTTGTCCAGAATACTGTCCTATACCAATATTATTATTCCCTGTGCTATTACTGTTTAAGCTAAATGTTCCTAAAGCAATGTTATTATTGCCTTCTGTATTACGTTGAGACCTAAATCCTATAGCAATATTATCTTCTCCATTATTGTTATCAATTAGCGAACCATAGCCAATACCAATATTTTGGTTGTGTGTATTATCGTCTGAATAGCCTGCGAAAAATCCTAAAAAGATAGATGAAGCATAATCAAAACCATCATTAGACCCATCAATTGCAGATTTACCGTCTAAAAGATCATCAATTTTTTGAGCTCCATTTATTGATACCCAACCTAAAATACTATCCCAATAATAAAAGCCTTTTGTTGGTGTGCCATTTCCTGTTACAAAAACTAGCATTCCATTTTGGTCTGCTGCTGGATTTGTGGTTGGGAAATTATCAACTTTTGGAATTAGAATTCCATCTGTATTTGAAGGTGTCACTGTATTAGATGCAGTTATATCTAAACTCGCTTTTGGGTCTGTGTTACCAATACCAACTTGAGCAAAACTTACTAAAGATGTACATATTAGTATTAGGGTTAATTTAATTGTCTTCATAATAAAATAATTTTTAAGCATTAACAGATTACAGTTTTACATCTACATCAAAAGTGTTTCTAACATCTCTAAAAATGGTATGTATGTAATAGCTGATTCCAAGAAAAAACTCACTTCCTCCAAGAATAAAAGGATTTAGATTTCCCATCAATTGAATGGACACATGGCCAGCCAAAAAACTAGAATTAATAATTAATAGGGAAACGAGAAGTGTAGACGTTTTCATCTGAAAATGAATTATGATTAATAGCTTCACAAACCTATATCTAAACCCAAAGAATGGTCTAGAGTATTTTTTCAAAAACAAGGAGTATTTTGTCAAAACAAAAAAAAACGACACGTATTATCTTGTTATTTTTGTTTTAAAAACATTGATTTTCAATTAATTACGAAATTCAGTCGGACTTTGCTCAAATTCTTCTTTGAAGGTCTTACTAAACCAGTTAGGATCGTTAAATCCTGTAGAATATGCAATTTCAGAAATAGATAATTCTGTAGATTTTAGTAATTCTTTACCTTTTTCTAATCGGACTTTTCTAATGAAAATTGCCGTACTTGTATTGGAGATGGCTTTGAGTTTTCGGTAGAGTTGTGAGTCACTCATTGCCATAAATTTAGCCAATTCAGTAGCTCCAAAATTTGAATCGCCCATATGTTGATGAACAGCATCAATGACAGAATTCAAAAAGATTAATTTTTTGTCTTTAGCTTTTGGTTGCTCTTCCTTTTGTTCAACAATTGTATTTAGAACATAATGTTGTTGTAATTGTTTTCGCTTAGCAATAAGCATTTGCATACGTAAGCGTAATTCTTCTTTCTGAAAAGGTTTGGTTAAATATGCATCTGCTCCACTTGTAATACCTTCAATTTTATCCTCTTGCATGGCTTTTGAAGTCAGCATTACAATTGGTATGTGATTGGTATTACTATTGGCTTGTAGTTTTTGTGTGAGTTCAAAACCATCCATGATTGGCATCATAACATCAGTAACAACAATATCTGGAATATTTTGTTCTGCTAATTCTAAACCTTCTTTACCATCTTTTGCAAAACTGACTTTATAAGTTGGTTGCAAACAAGACGCAATATAACGCGCCATATCTGCATTGTCTTCAACTATAAGTACTGTATTAGAATCGTCATCAGATATTACATCATTTAATTGAGGTACAACAGTACCTAAGGTGATTTGATTATCACTTAGGTTTAGATTTTCTTTTTCAGCATTATTGGTTACTGATAATTTTATGGTGAATGTTGTTCCACTTCCTAATCTAGACTTAACTTCTATAGAGCCTTTAAATAATTCTACCAATTCTTTTGTTAAGGCCAAACCAATACCTGTGCCTTGAGATATTTTATGCTCGTTATTTTCAACTTGAAAAAAACGATCGAAAATAAATGGTAATTCGTCTTCTGAAATGCCATAACCTTCATCTATAATTTCAATTTGTAATGTAGAATTGTTTAAAGCATCTACATTGATTTTTAATTCGGAATCTTCTGGCGAAAACTTTAAAGCATTAGAAATAAGATTTGTGAGAATTTGGCGCATTTTCTCTGCATCAAAATCCATTACTATTTTATCTTGGTTGGTGCTAAAGTTTAAGGTTATCTTTTTTTCTGAAGCAATACTTAAAAAATTATTTACAATATGAGTTGTAAATTCTACAATATCATTCTGAATAAGGTTTAAGTTAAGTTGTCCTTTTTCTAACTTGGCTAAATCTAGCATTTGGTTTACTAAGTTTAGTAAACTGTTACTGTTTTGTTCTATTGTATTTAATGAGGTATTTACTTCATCTTTTCCTAAAAAGTGTTCTTTAAGGTTCCCTAAATAACCCAGAATAATTGTTAATGGTGTTCTAAATTCGTGGGTGATGTTTGTTATAAATCTCGATTTTAGAGCGTCTAATTCTTGCAAGCGTATAGATTCTTGCCCAGCGATTTGGCGTTGTAAGCTTATTCTGTAAAAGGAATAAACAATTCCTAAAAACAACAACAAGTATGCTAGGTAAGCTAAATTGCTTTTATACCAAGGTGGTGTAATGGTTAGCGCAAGAGAGAGTGGTTTTTGTTTCCAAGGATTACCTCTTGAGACTCCTTGTATTTCTAATGTGTGATCAACAGCCGGAAGTGATAAAAATTGGATCTCATTTTTGTCTCCTAGATAATTCCATTTTTGATTTTTTGAAGATAAACGGTATTGATAGTTTATGTTTTTTGATGGTCTAAAATCCATAGCCGAAAAAGAAATATTTAACGGAAAACTATTATGCGCTACTTTTAAGGCTTGGGTTGTACAGTTTGTGCCTACAATTTGTCTTTGATTGCTAGTAAACTGGGTAAACCTAATGGTACTTTCTTTATCTAATTTAGCGATATCTTTTTTGTTGAATTTATTGAGACCAGCAATGCCTCCAAAGTATAAGTCTCCTTTATTATTTTTTAAAGCAGCACCTAGATTAAATTCTGTGCTTTGTACACCATCTTTAGGAGTATAATTTTTAAAGGTTTTTTCAATAGGATTAAAAAGAAATAATCCACCATTTGTAGATAGCCAGAGATGATGATTTTCATCTTCAAGAATGTTATACACAAAAAGATTAGTCAATCCATCTCTTTTTTTATAAGAACTAAATCTGTCTTCATCTTTATGGTACTCACTAAGTCCTCTTCTGGTTGCTACCCAAAGTTTACCACTGTGGTCTATAAAGGTGCTAGAAATACCACTTGTAGCTAGACCATCTTTTTCATAATAATTTTTAAAAGTAGGATTTCCGTCTAAATCAAAACGCATCTTACATAACCCTTTTTGCGTGGCAATCCAATAATTTTTTTCTAAGTCTTGATTTATGTTTAAAGCAATAGGAGACGCTAATTTATTCAAGTTTTTACCTGCAACAATGGCTTCAAAAGAATATGCTTTAGAAGCTATATCACCTGTAAATTTAAAAATTCCTTGTTTGTAAGTAACAATCCACACTTCATTTAAATGGTTTACAAAGAGATTTCTTGCATAAGGTTTTACTAGAGTTAAGGCGCCAGTTTTAATTGAACTTAGTGATACAATTTCTGGATTAGTGTAGTTAAAATCTTTTTCAGTAAAAAGCAATATACCTGTTAGTGTTCCTACCCAAATAGTACCTTTATTATCATTTATAATTGTGGCAGCTTTTATGTTTGGTAATAGTATATGTTTTTTAGTGTTTTTGTCAATAATAAGTAAGCCACTTGTGGTGCCAACCCATAATTGTTTTTTTGATTCAAAAATTGAAAATACAGAAGGGTCTCCTATCGCATACTCTGCGATTACAGATTTAAAAACCTGTGCTTTTGTGACGCTTGTAAGATCTAGATTATTGTGACCTATACTCAATATGTCTTTATGCAGATGTATATCAATAATGTTGTCTCTGTTAATTGTAAAAGGATCATATTTTGTGCCTGCACGATAGTGAGCGGTATACTCAAACCTGTTTTCTCCAGACCAAGTACCTTCTAAAAGGCCTTTAGTAGTAGCAATAAAAGTTTTTGTTTCTGAAACACTAACATCAACAACTGAGAATGGTATATTTTCTATAGTATTTTTGTCTCCTATACTCACAGGAGTAACTGTAGTACCATTATAAGTAAAGAGCCCTTGTTTAGTAGCTAAAAGCAAGACTTGCTCTTTAACTACAAGCCTTTTAATACCTTCGGTAAATGTCGTTATCTTTTCAATTTTCAGAGTGTTGTTTTCTAAAAGATCTTGGTTTGAAAACCGAAACAATTCACCTTTGTCTGTCCCTAAATAAACGTAGTCTTTATATTCAGCAATAGAAACAATATTTGTAATTGTCTTGTTTCTAAAGTTTAGTTTCTTAAAGTTTCCAAGGGCATCTAAAAATCCAACACCCTTATTGTAGTAACCTATGTAGATGCCGTCTTTTCCTTTTGTTAGTGCACTGCAATTGCTATTAGGTAATCCTATTTGTTTGGTAGTATTTGCTAAGAAATCGTAAGCTAAAATTCCTTTTTGTGCGGTTCCGCTATAGACAATATTTTTATCTATAAGTAATGAACCCACAAGCCACCCTGAAAGATCAAGTCCAGTTTTTTCGTCTACAGGAGGCGTAAAAAAGTTAGTGCCATCATAACGTACGGTACCATCACTAGTCCCTATCCATAAAAAATCATTACTATCATTATCAATACATATAATAGTTTCTTGAGGTAAACCTTCTGGTACACCATAATGCCCAAAACGTCTTTGTTGAGCATAACTTATAACCATATTGGCTACTAGTAAAAAGAGTAGGCTGAGGTTAGTTGTCCTTGTATTAGATAAATAATTGATGTGGTTATATGTTATTGAGCATTAATAGCATCACTAAAATACTAAATTTGAATTTAGTAGAAAATACTAATCTAATTTAGCTTATCAATTTGTAATTTTCCAAACTCAATTATTAAGTATGAAAACATTTTCAATTGCTATTCATGGTGGAGCCGGAACTTTAGTAGAAGGGATGATGACACCTGAATTGGAAGCACAATACAAAACAGCTTTAAAATTAGCCTTAGATTCGGGATATATGCTCTTAGAACAAGGAAAAACTGCTGTTGAAGCTGTTGAAGAAGCCGTTAAAGTATTAGAAGACTCCCATTTGTTTAATGCAGGAAAAGGCTCTGTTTTTACAGCAACAGAATCCCACGAAATGGATGCCAGCATAATGGATGGTAAAACGCTAAATGCAGGAGGCGTGAGTTTAATTACAGGAATTAAAAACCCAGTGTCTTTGGCTCGTGATGTAATGGAAAAAAGCGAACACGTATTTTTAGCTGGAGAAGGAGCGATGCAATTTGCTAAAGAACTTGATTATAAGTTAGAAGATGCCTCCTATTTTTATGACGAATTTAGACACAAACAATGGTTAGAAATTAAAGACACGGATAGTTTTCAATTAGATCATTCAAAATCCTCTAAAAATGATAAATCGGTGGCTGAGCGTAGTCGAAGTCAAAAAGATTCAAAATTTGGTACTGTTGGTGCTGTTGCATGCGACCAAGACGGTAATATTGCTGCAGCAACCTCTACAGGAGGTATGACGAATAAAAAATGGGGACGCGTAGGTGATTCACCAATGATTGGAGCTGGTAATTATGCTAATAACAAAACATGTGCTATAAGTTGTACTGGGAGTGGCGAGTTTTTTATTAGAGGTGTTGTGGCTTATGATGTTGCCTGTTTAATGGAACATAAAGGAATGAGTTTAGACGCCGCTTCAAACGAAGTTATCAATAAACGAATTCTTGAGATTGGTGGCGATGGTGGCTTAATTGCTGTTGATGCCAAAGGGAATATTGCGATGCCATTTAATACAGAAGGTATGTATCGTGCGTCTAAAACTTCCGAAGGAAAAGTAAATATTTCAATTTATAAATAATGGTAGTTAGGCATTTAGGAGATACAGATTTTACAACTATTATGGATTGCTTTTTATTGGCATTCGAAAGCTACTTTGTAAAAATGCCTGCTGATCATAATTATTATATGCAACGTTGGAAAGCAGCAGGAGTACGATACGATTTATCTTATGGTATGTTTGATGACGATAAGCTTGTTAGTTTTATTATTCATGCTATAGACGAAAGAGGAGATGATTTAACTGCTTTTAATACAGGTACAGGAGTAATTCCAGAATATAGAGGGAAACGAATTGTAAAGACTATTTACGATTATGCGATTCCAGATTTAATAGAAAACGGAATTACAAAATGCTTGCTTGAGGTCATAACAGAAAATACAAAAGCCATAAAATCTTATCAAGGTATTGGTTTTAAAAAATGTAAGCATTACAAGTGTTATGGAGGAACAATTTCAGTTGAAACCCAAAATAATTATACTTTAAAAGAAGTAAATTTTGATGCTGTTAATTGGGAGTCAATACCGAATCAGAACTTATATTCTTGGGATAATCAAAGTAAAAGTATACAGAAAGGTAATTATAAGTACTTTCAAGTATTAGTTGATAATCAAGTGCAGTCTTTTTTTATTATAAATCCTGAAAATGGATATATGGCTCAAATCGAAGTTCTAAATAATACATATTCAAGCTGGAAGACACTTTTTTCTGCAATTCAATCCCAACAAAAAGACGTAAGGATTAATAATATTGATGATAGATTAATAGATAAAACTAAAGCTGTTGAATCTGCTGGGTTAAAGCGTACAGTAAATCAATTTGAGATGGAACTATTTATAGAAGCCTAAAGCTTAAATAAAAGGCGCTTCAATAGGCAATACAGTCACTTTCCTGTTTTTAATATCATATTCATCACCATTTGACAAAACATGAATAGTAAGATTGGCCATAGTCATTGGTGTTCCTTCTTCTAAGATTTTTTCATTGTTATGCGTCAGTGTATTGCCATCAAAAACAATGACCATTCCAGAACCTATAACAGTACAGTCATTACCATTCTTAATTATCATACCAGTATCCTCTGCTAAACCAATACCTATTAGGCTAGGAAATTTGGCAACAGCTTCAGACTGTCGTCCAAAACGTCCACGACGAATAAAATGTGTGTCTATAATTAATTCAGGAATTAATTCTAAACCTTTATACATATTCACAGCACCTTTAATAAAAGACTCCGAAGCACTTCCTCCAGCAATCATTTCATTTGCCATAGCCATTGCACCTGCACTTGTGCCAGCAATAACAAAGCCTTCTTCGTTTTTATAACGTTCAGCTAAAATATTGTGAATTGAAGTTCCTCCAATCTTATCTGTGATTTTAGATTGATTACCACCAGAAAACATCACACAATTCGCATTTTTAATTAATGTGATGGAGTGTTCAGTTTCAGAATCTTCTTTAGATCTAATATCTAAAACTTCAACATTTTTACAACCTAGAGTAGAAAAAGCGGTTAAATAATTTTCACCAACTTCAACCGGAATACTAGATGCTGTAGGAATCACAACAATATTAGCATCAATTCCACCAGCTTCTTTTACAACATGATATAAAATACCTTCATCAATAAACTCTAAAGTATATTGTTCGCTCGCTTCTATTCCTTTATCCTCATTTCCGCCAATAGGAATTAAAGTTCCTTTATTCGTCAACATAAAATCTTCCTCTAGTTTAAATATTGCGCAAAAATAAGGTAATTTTTTTATTGAAAATGTCTATATTTATAATCTTTCACTAGAACTCATATTGACTTTTTATCTTCAACCGAAAATGAAATAAAATTTGATTAGATGAAACTATTTTATAAAGGCATAGCATCGCTACGCATTAGAAAATAGATGAAATATGGGCGAATTTTAATCATTTTTTAGGGAATAGAAAAAGTGAAAATGAGTTCTTAATTAATTCGAAATACCAACCTATATGAAAATACGCGAGATAAATGCGATGAGAGGACCAAATTATTGGTCTGTGAGACGACATAAATTAATAGTAATGGTTCTAGATCTTGAAGAGATGGAAGAATTACCATCAGATAAAATTGATGGATTTCCAGAACGATTAAAAGTAATGTTTCCTAGTATGTATTCACATCGTTGTTCTGAAGGTTGCGAAGGCGGTTTTTTTATGCGTGTAGATGAGGGTACATGGATGGGTCATATTATTGAGCATATTGCTTTAGAAATTCAGACACTTGCTGGTATGGATACTGGTTTTGGACGCACACGTGGTTATGGAGAAGAAGGTGTTTATAGTGTTGTTTTTTCGTATATGGAAGAATCCGTAGGACGTTTTGCCGCTAAGTCTGCAGTTAGAATCTGTGAAGCATTAATAGCTGGCGAAGATTATGATATGTCTGAAGATATTCAGGAAATGAGAGAGCTTCGTGAAGCAGATCGTCTTGGGCCAAGCACAGGTTCAATTGTTGCAGAGGCTGAAGCGAGAGGTATTCCTTGGATTAGACTCAATAAATATTCATTGTGCCAATTAGGTTATGGCGCAAATCAAAAACGAATTCAAGCAACCGTAACAAGTGAAACTAGTAGTATTGGTGTAGAATTAGCTTGTGATAAAGAAGATACCAAGTATTTATTAGAACAAGCGGAAGTTGAAGTGCCTCGTGGAGATATTATTCGAAGAGAGCGCAGTTTGGAAGAAGCTTGTCGTTATGTAGGTTATCCTTTGGTAATTAAACCAATTGATGGTAATCATGGTCGTGGTATAACTGTTGATATTCAAAATTATGATGATGCATTAGTTGGTTTTCATCATGCAAAAGAAAGTTCTAAAAGTGGAGCTATTATAGTTGAAAAATTTATTATTGGAGAAGATTATAGGTTATTAGTGATTAACAATCAGTTAGTTGCTGGTGCGATTAGAACACCTGCTCATGTCATAGGAGATGGAAAATCTACAGTGCAAGAATTGATTGATAAAGTAAATAGTGATCCACGTCGTGGATTTGGACATGAAAATGTTTTGACAAAAATTACTACAAATGAGTTGACACAAAAATTGATAAAAGATGCTGGTTATACTCTAGAATCTATTATTTCTGAAGGAGAACGATTAATATTAAAAGATACTGCAAACTTAAGCACAGGCGGAACGGCAGAAGATATTACAGACATTATACATCCTGCAAATGTTTCAATGGCAGAACGAATTTCGAAAATTATAGACTTAGATATTTGTGGTATAGATATAATGACTACAGATATTTCCAAACCATTATCAGAAACAGGAGGAGCTGTTTTAGAAGTAAATGCAGGTCCAGGATTTAGAATGCACTTGGCACCAACTTCTGGATTACCTAGAAATGTGGCTGCTCCAGTAATTGATAAATTATTTCCAACAAAAGGAGATACAGGACGTATTCCTATTATAGCAACTTCTGGAACCAACGGAAAAACGACAACCACAAGATTAATTGCCCATATTGCTAAAATGAATGGTCATCGTGTAGGTTACACAACCAGTGATGGTGTTTATATTCAAAACCGTTTATTAATGACAGGCGATTGTACAGGTCCTGCAAGTGCAGAGTTTGTACTTAGAGATCCAACCGTAAATTTTGCTGTTTTAGAATGTGCAAGAGGTGGTTTGTTAAGAGCAGGTCTTGGATTCAAAAAATGTGATGTTGCAGTCGTAACAAATGTTGCTGAGGATCACTTAGGCTTAAAAGGGATTCATACGATTGAGCAATTAGCTAAAGTAAAAGCAGTGGTTCCAGAAACGGTTTTACCAGATGGTTATGCTATTTTAAATGCAGACGACGATTTAGTCTATGATATGCGACGTAATTTAGATTGTAACGTAGCATTATTCTCAATGGATGAAAATAATCCACGTGTTAAGGCACTGCAACGTTTAAATGGTATTACTGCCGTTTATGAAAATGGTTTTGTAACTATCTGTAGAGGTGAATGGAAAATGCGTCTAATGAAAGCTGAAAACATCCCATTGACTTATGGTGGGAAAGCTAAATTTATGATTCAAAATGTACTGGCTGCAGTTCTTGCTGCACATGTACAAGGCATAAGCATTGAAGATATGAAAGCTGGTTTAGAAACCTTTATTCCTTCGGCTACGCAAACACCTGGACGTTTAAATATGTTTGAGTTTAATAATTTTACTATTTTATTAGATTATGCTCATAATCCGGCAGGAATGCGGGCACTACAAAAATTTGTTGAAGAACTAGAAGCAACGGTTAAGGTTGGGATTATAGCAGGTATTGGAGATAGACGTGTAGAAGATAATAATGAAATGGGAGCTATTGCAGCAGATATGTTTGACGAAATTATTATTAGACAAGACAAACGCTTACGAGGAAAAACTGAAGAAGAATTAATTAAGATGCTAGATGATGGGATTAAGAAAAGAGATCCTAATAAAAAGACAACGATAATTCCTTCCGAAAAAGAAGCTATTACTTATGCTGTAAAGAATGCCGTAAAAGGTTCGCTTATTATTTTGTGTAGCGATGTAATACCTGATGCTTTAGATTTAGTTAAGCAATTTAAGGAGCAAGAGGCAAAAGGCGAATTGAATTTTGCTGATTGAAAAGACAAAAGACGTAATTTAAATTAGGGTTTTGAGTAATCATAATTGAGAGTTGTCCTCTTGAGGGGACTTTAGGAGTGTTTTTATAAACATTTGATACTTTTGGCATCTAAAAAACTTTAACAAAAACAAAAAATCCGAAACGTGAGTTTCGGCTTTTTTAAATATTAATGGTTAATAGCATATTAACAAAGTTTTTTAGTCTTAACTCTAATTTGAAGACTTTTTCTGTAGGCCTTAATACTGATAATTTCGTTACTCTTTTTACGATTCATTTTTAAAACCTTAGCTTTTACTTCAGCAGAAACACTTATACTAGTAGCTTCAGCTTTTACTTCTTTAGCAGTTACAACAATTTCAGTTTCATTGTTAGCCGTTACGTTCTGTTGTGCGAATCCTGTTAAAGATACTGTTAAGAATAATATGAAGATTAAAGCATTTTTCATAATCGTAAGAAGTTATATTTGTTTTAACTTCGAGTCAAAGAAACACAACATCTTGAGTGTAGCTGAAAATTTTAGATGAAACAGGTCGATAAATAGTTAACAGGAAAGCAGGTGTAAAAAACCTCGGTGAAATACATGATTTACGCTGTGAGCCCTTTAAAAATCATAGATTTGATGCTGAACAACACCATTTATAGGATAAAAAACACTTATTATATCGATGTATCGATGAAATGCACAAAACCAACTCGAAGAAGTTATAAATAGACACATATATTATGAGCGACTTTAATAGTAATCCCTATTTTGAATTGTTTTCGAAACAACACAGAAATCAATATGCAATAGGAAACAGTACCTATAAACAAAGACTTAAAAAGTTGAATACACTTCAACATGCTATTGAAACAACCTATAGAAAACAAATACAAGAAGCCTTACATAAAGATTTAGGTAAACCTGTGGTAGAAACAGAACTGACTGAGATCTACACGATAATTGGTGAGATAAAATATGCTAAAAAGCATTTGCATCAATGGATGAGGAAGCAAAAGGTAGATACACCAATATCTATGCTTGGCGCTAGCTCTTATATTAAATATGAATCTAAAGGTGTATGTTTAATTATTTCGCCTTGGAACTTTCCTTTTAATTTAGCTTTTGGACCTTTAGTGTCTGCCGTAGCAGCTGGTAATACTGCTATTATTAAACCTTCTGAGATGACACCAAATTCTTCGGATTTAATGGCTAAAATTATTGCTAATGTTTTTACCGAAGATGAGGTTGCGCTGATACAAGGCGAGGTTGAGGTTTCAACCGAATTATTAAAATTACCGTTCAACCATGTTTTTTTTACAGGTTCGCCAAAAGTAGGTAAGATAGTAATGGAAGCTGCATCTAAACATTTAGCATCTGTAACTTTAGAACTTGGAGGAAAGTCGCCAACAATCGTCGATAAAACAACCAATATTGATAAGGCTGCTAAAAAGGTAATGTGGGGAAAATTTATGAATGCAGGACAAATATGCGTGTCACCAGATTATGTATTGATTGATGAAAGCATCAAATCTCAATTTATAGAATCCTGTAAAAAATGGCTTCAAACATTTTATGACAATAATCCAAAAGCTTCAGATTCTTACGGGAGGATAGTTACTGACAAACATTTTGAACGTTTAAATTCGTATATAGAAAACGCGAAAACATTAAATGCTAAATTCGATGTTGGTGGTCAAACCGATAACACTTCAAAATATATTGAACCAACAATCATTTCTGATTTAAAGCCTGAAGCTAAACTACTAGGAGAAGAAATATTTGGTCCAATATTACCCATTGTTACGTACCAAAGTTTAGATTTGGCAATTGCTTACATCAATTCAAAACCAAAACCATTAGCACTTTATATTTACAGTAAGAATAAAGCCAATATCAATAAAATTATAAACAATACTAGGGCAGGAGGCACTTGTATTAATAATAACATTCTACATTTTTCTAACCATAATTTGCCTTTTGGAGGCGTAAATAATAGTGGAATAGGTAAAAGCCATGGCTTTTTTGGTTTTAAAGCGTTTAGTAATGAGCGTTCGGTTTTAAAGCAGCATACGTTTGGAGTTACGGAACTTTTGTTTCCGCCTTATACGGGTTTTAAAGAGAAGTTGGCTAGGTTTACTGTTAGATGGTTTTAATGAAACGAAAAAGCCGCTCCCTACAGCGACTTTTCCCTCAAAAACATAATTGAAATTTATTAACTTCAATTAATTCAATTTCTGTATTTGAAAAGATGAGAGTCTTGGCAGATTAGAGAATGTTCCTTGATAAACACTATTACCCATATTAGACTTGCATTGAATTTCTATTGTATCAAGACTACTTATGTTTAAAATTTCGTCTATAAGTATTGTTTGTCTATTAGTTATCAGACTAGTATGTTCTCTTGTCGCAATGAGAATACCATTAACGAAAATCCCAATAACAAAAATATCGAGTCCATTAAAAGTAAGATTAGAATAAACTCTGTAATATCCTGCTGTTGTTGCTGTAAACTGTGATGTAGTTGTGTCAAATTCTGAATTAGAATCGATATTTTCAGTATCGAACGTTACAAGCGTCCATATGTTGGCATTTGGTATGGAAATAGGGGCACTATTGTTAACGTTAATAATGGATGGTGTGCTTGGCACTGAGCCAACAGTAGCCCAACTGGTAGTTCCATCTCCTGCAGCAGTTAATACTTGCCCAGAAGAGCCATCTGCTGCTGGGAATGTATAACGATTTGTGGTAGCGTTACCAAAAGAGGTTCTTCCTATAAAATAACCAGCATAACCTGTTGAGTTCTGTATATCACTATAAACACCATAGTGTATGCCATTTGATGATACAGGAATAATAGTGTGAAAGCCATATTTTTCTGAAGTACCACTACCAGAAACTTCACTTTTAGTACCATAAACTTCACCTCCATTTCCATCAGCATGTGAGTTAGTTCGTATACCATATTGTATATTACCAAAAGCAGCAGTGTTATTTGAAGTAACTTCAAAAAACCCACCATGCGAATTTAAAGATGGGCTCGATGTTCTAGTATAAATACCATAAGATGCATTAGGATTTGTAGAATACGCTAAATTAGTTGTAAAATCTCCTAGTGTATTGTAAGCAGATATAGCTCCTTTATTGTTGAATATGTCAGTGCTATTTTGGCTCGCTGTTAATCCAAATCCATAAGCGTTATAACTTCTGTTTATTTCTAAGGCATTGTCATTAATAGTATTAGGCCCAATATCAATTGACGTATTTTGACGAGTGGCTGATTCACCTGCGACAGATAGTTTAAAACTTTGATCAGTTGTATTTATAAGTACATTACCTGAGTTTCGTTCAACATTACCTGCATTTATGGTCCAATCACCATCATCAGTATTGCCTGATATAATAGTTATCCAAGTAGAACCGTTGTGGTAATAAAACCCAGGACTATTATCGGTTTGATAGATTAATAGACCAGTTGCAGGTGAGTTGATGTTGTCTCTTTCAGTTTGTGTCATTCTTGGTATTAACATTCCGCCTTCCGTAGATGTGACGTCCAAAACAGAACTTGCGTCAGGTGAAGTAGTTCCAATACCAACTTGGGCTTGAAGTGAACCCATAAATAATAAAGTAAATACGAGAACTTGTAATAGCTGTTTCATAAAATTAATGGTATTGGTGATAAGGTTACAGTATGAAGATTTAAGGTAAAGCCTCTAAGAATAATTTGCTGGTTATGGCTTCGCATGGTTTGGCAAAACAAAACTTCACCATTATGAGATAGAATGGTGACTTTAAAATCACCATCGTAATCGGTTTGAAGTTTTATATAATGTGAATCTTTAGCCACTACCACATTTGCCAGTTTTATATAAAAATAGACAGTATATGAAGTGATTAGTATAGAATTTGGCGAACCTATTTAATTATTTAGTGAATGGTAGCAATTACGTGGTGAGTGATTATTACAGTAATTTGTTGCGCATTTTTGGATAAATTTGGTAATTTGAGTTAAGATGCTGTCTAAAAAGCAAATACATTGTTGTGTTGAGTCTGTTGAAACATTTTAATTACTAGTAACCTGAGTTCGATTGGTTATCGGAAGAGGAACGAGCGACGAGAAATCTTATAAGGATGAGATTCCTCTTCATTCTTCATTCGGAATGACAAAACAACGCGAATAAAGATATTAACCGTAACATTTTCCGTTATTTAATAATCTAACTCAGGTTGGTAATTAACATAGACTTCGACTGCGCTCAGTCTGACAGAAATTCACTCAAACTGAGATTTAGTTTGATTAAATAAAAATGTAAAAGAGATTACAATAGATTTAGCTTTTGCATTAACTGATCTTTATGCGACTTGCTGTAAGGAATTTTGTGGTTATCTATAAAAATATAACCTTCGTGAATTGAATTTATTTTAGAGAAATTAATGATGTAAGACCGATGCACTTTTAAGAATTGAGAGCTTGGTATTTTTTCTTCAACACGTTTTAAAGTTTGACTTAAGAGGTGTTTTTTTTTTGCGGTATATAGATTGCAATAATTATCGTATGCTTCAAAAAACAATATTTCACTTTGCGATACTTTGATGAGTTCTCCTTTATTCTTTATAAAAAATGCATCACTTTGCGTATTAATTTCAATGTCGCTTTTAGTTATTTCGTGTTTATGATATGCCAATTCTATATTTGTGGTTAGTGTGTTTTCGTTAAAGGGTTTTACAATAAAACCAGATGGATTGGTGGCTTTTACACGTTGTAGTGTTTTTTCATCAGAAAGCGAGGTTAAATAGATAAAAGGAATGTCTAATTTCTTTTTTAAATGTGTTACAATTTCAACACCATCTATATCTCCTTTAATCATAATATCTACTAAGACTAAATCAGGTTTTAGGTTTTCAATATCATAAATGGCATCTTTTCCTCTAAGGCTAATACCTGTAACGGTATGGTTTTCATTTTCGAGAACGGTTTTAATGGCTTCTGCTATTAATGGTTCGTCTTCAATAATATGTATGTTTAGAGATTTCATTCGGATTCTATAAGTTCAAAATCTGTGATATGTAAGAGAGCTTCTGTTCCTTTTGGACTTTTTGCTTCAATTGTAAACGTTGCATCTAACTTTTTTGAAAGTGAATTAATGAGTTTCAAACCAAAGGAATTTTCTCTTGTATTTCCTCTATAACCAACACCATTATCCGAAACATTTAATACCAAGATATTATCTTTTTTATGAAATTTAATATACAGTTTATTATCCGTATGATCTTCTTTAAAGGCGTGTTTTAGAACGTTCACAATAAGCTCGTTTAAAATAAGTCCAATAGGTGTTAAGGTATCTACACTTAAAACCATATTTTCTATATCTAAATCGCAACTTAGGTTTTGAGATTCTAATTGATGGCTATCAAAAATATCTTGGGTTAATTCTGTAATATAGCCTTTAGTTTCCACACCTATTAAGTGTTTTTTGTTATATAATTTTTGATGGATTAGCCCTAAAGAACGCACTCGGTTTTGAGCATCTTTAATGGCATTTTTTGCTTCTGTATCTTCTATGTTTTGCGATTGTAAAAAGAGAAGTGAAGAGACCATTTGTAAACTGTTTTTTACTCGATGATGAATTTCCTTGAATAGTATATTTTTTTCCTTGACTGCAACTTCTAATTGGTCTTTTTGTTTTGCTAAAATAAGTTTTTGCTTGTTGTTTCTATTGGCAAAAAAGCCAAAGAGTAATGCAATGGCTAAACCTGAAATTGCTAATATAAGATATAATTGTTTTTGTTTATCTTTATTTTCGTTTTCAGCTTTTAGGAGTTTTAATTCCGTATCTTTTTTTTCTGCTTCGTATTTTGTAAGTGCTTCTATTATGTTTTGGTCTTGTTCTTTAGAAAGTACAGAGTCTTTCAATTTTTGAGATTCTAGTGAGAGTTCGTAAGCACCTTTAAAATCTTTTGTTAGTGAATAATAATCTGCTAGTGCATTATAGCCTTCCATTATTTGCTCAGTGTGCCCAATGTTTTTTGCTATTTCAATACCTTCATTTAGGTATGGAAGCGCTTTAGAATATTCCTTTTGTTTTGTTAATACAATACCAATTCCAGATTTTGAAACAGCATGTGCTAAAGGCACCTGTTTTAACTTTATAAGGCCTAATGCTTGCTGATAATAGACCTTCGCATCACTAAAATCCTTACTGAAGAGTTTGGAATTACCGTAGTTCATATATGTGATTCCCATCATTATGGAATCGTTAACACTTTTATGATAAGTTAAAGCTATTTCACTTGCGGCATTGGCTTTAGCATAATGCTTGTTTTGCATATAAAGTACAGCTAGATTGTTATTTAAACTAGCTATCCAAGGTTTGTCCTCTATTCTTTCTGATATTTCTAAAGATTTTAAAAAGTATTTTTCGGTGTTTTCAAAATCTTTTCTAATGTTGTAGCAAGCCGCAAGATTATTATAAACTCTGGATAATTTTTTTTCGGAATCTAATTTTTCTAAAATACGAATGGCTTTCAAGTAATAATCAATGGCAGGATCATGTTGTTGATTCACATAATGCGCCATTCCTTTATAATTGAGAGCATTTGCTTTATTTGTCGACGTTTGTTCATATTGTACAATTGAATCGAACATTTCAGCATAGTGCATCACTTTTTCTGGATTGGCATATAATTGGGCAGGAATAATAGTGGACAAATAATCTAGCTTTTCTTGATGGGTTGCCATCTTATTCAGAGTATCCGTTACTTGGTTGTTTTGGGAAAAACATGTGAAACAAATGAAAAAGAAAATAATTAGTAATCGCAGAGAAGGGCAGTTAAAAGTTGTTTTCATAATTTATTGATTGACGCAACAAATGACTAAACCTAAAAAATTGCTGGGAAGCGTTCAGGTTTATCTTAAAGCAATTTACAGAAATTTTAGATGAGTAATGGTATTAGCCAAAATTTCAACTAAAGAAAAAAGCCGCTCCCTACAGCGACTTTTCCCAATACTAAATAATTTTAAACTAAGATTAATAGCATTATAAAGTTATATTAATGCTAATTATAATTCTGTTTTATTTAGTGAGTGAACAGTTTTCTTTAGCGAACAACCGTTATAACACTATAAGTAGAATTTATAAAACGAAAAAAGCCACTCCCTACAGTGACTTTCTTCTCAAAAACATAATCGCTCTTTCAAACAATCATTATTATATCTTTAATTTTTTAATCTTCCTTTGTAATTGTTGCATTAGAAGTGTTTGTACTGCTTTTATCTTCTAAAGCTAATAGTCTAGCCTCTATTTGTGCTAGGCTGTTTAATTGTTGTTTTAAGCTTTTGTTTTCAGCTTCTAAGGTTTCTACTTTAGTGTTTAATTGTTGTATGGCTTTTACGGTTACCGGAATAATATCTGAGTAATAAACACCTAAGTTTCCGACAGGTCGCATCTCTTCTGCTCCAGTTTCTTCGTCAAGAGTTACAGATTCTTCAGTTGCTACAACTTCTGGTAATACGTCTAATAGATTTTGAGCTGAAAAACCAATTTTTGTTGCTTGGTTTGTAGATTCCTTCCAGTTATAGGTTAAGGTTTCTACTTGCATCAATTGGTCTAGACCATATTGTAATGGTTTGATATTCTTTTTTTGGCGTAAATCACTCGTGTTAATTGTGCCGTCTACAGCCCAAAGAGATTGCCATCTCCAATTAGACGTTCCTAAGGATCTACTACCATCATCAAATGGTAATAGTCTTCCATGTAACATAACATATAAGTTACCCGCATCATGCAAAAACTCAGTGCTTCCTATACCAGTTGTGGTATCTCTATTATTACCATCAATTTCAAAATCTGCTACATAATTTATTGTTGTATTGAAACCAGCCACAGTTCTTGTATTTCCATTTTCCGCAAGACCACCTGATATACTTTGTCCAATTCTCACAACATTTTCACTAGCATCAATCCAAAACATATTGGGTCTTGTATCAGATTCTATTCTGAAATCATTTGTATTAATACCTTGCTCATTAAAAACGGTTAACCCATTGCCGTGTATTCTATGGTTCATCGCATTATTTTCATAGACATCAATGATTCCATCATCTGAAGAATCAAAAATTCTCACTAATACATCTCCTCCGTTAACTGCTCCATCTCTGAGGTATATATCATCAGAAAAGTATGAATTGCCTGTAACATTAAATGTACCTGCATTGTTAATTGCGCCAATAGAAACTCGATTGAGTCCAGCATCAACATTAAACATGCCACTGTTTCCATCAGATTCTATTCTAAAATTTCTGTCTAAGCCTTGTTCATTAAATACAAATTGGGAGTTGGCATCTAAGTCTATTGAAACCACTCCATTCTCGTAAATTTGTAACCTACCATCATCTCCGTCATCTATCATTCTCGCCAATATAGGCGATGAAGTGTTGGTATTTATGTCTCGCCAATATTGATCTCCGCCTAAAACCGTATCACCAAAGGTATTAATCTCTAGTTTGTCTACACCAGAATCTTGAACTTTAAAAGTACCAGAACTGTTGATATTTATGGCTAAAGCGTTTGTGCCATTAGTAATGGTTGTATTTTGAATTAAAGCACCACCAAGCCTAATATCATTTGCATAGGTAGTTAATCCATTTGTACCAACTGCATTTAGAGTAATACTACCTGCTATACCACCACCAGTTAGTCCTGTGCCAGCATTAACCTGAGTTACATCTCCTGTAGTTGGTGTTTGCCATGATAAAATGCCTGTAGCGTTAGTAGTTAATACTTGATTTGTAGTTCCACGCACAGCAGGGAAAATGTATCCAGTGCCTGTTGGATTGATCTCTAATTGCCCATTAGTATTAAAACGATAGCGTTCTGTGCTGTTAAGACTCATGGATATTTGATCCGTTCCTGAACCATAAAACCCTGAATTGAAATCTACACCAAAATAGATACTAGGATCTGTCCTCGAGCCTGTAGAATATCTAATTTCATTTACTACGCTTGTAGAAGCCGGATCTAAGTAGAAAGACACATTGTCCCAGTCTACTAATCGATCACTAATATATAAGTCGTTGTTAGTGTTTGATGCATTACCAATATATACATCACCACTTTGGCGTTCAATATCTGCACCAACTGTAACCCAATCATCATCTGCTGCATTTATAGGCATCCAACCTACACCATCATTCCAATAATAAAACCCCTTACCAGAAGCTCCAATTCCTGTATAAAAAATAAGCATACCATCTCTAGTTGATCCTGGTGCTGATGGGAAATTGCTCATACGAGGAATTAAAAGGCCATCACTGTTGGCTGGGCTTCCAGTACTACTCGCGGAAATATCTAAACTTGCCAGAGGATTGGTATTACCAATACCGACTTGGGCATTTATTACATAACAAAATAGAAAGAATAATAAACTAATGCGTAGGTTTTTAACGTTCATAATAACATGTTTTGAGTCTTTATACTTTTACACAATTATGGGAAAATGTGTTGTAGAGAAATTGTATAAAAGCGTAATAACTGATTAATAGCAAAGTAAATCTAGCTCAAAACCAATGTATTAGGTTCTAGTTTTTAGTGAACGCACTTTTTTATTTAGTAAAAACAGTTTAGCATTATTTATATGCTTTTTAACTTACTCACTACTAAACTTTTTTGAGAAGCACTCAATGGAATGCTATCATTGTTAAGGGAAAGTGTGCTTTTGTCAACACTGAGAATGTGTTTTAAATTCACAACGTAAGAACGATGTGCTTTAATAAAGTCATTGCCTTGTAACTGTTCTGAGATATGTTTAAGAGTATGTGGCACCAAGAAGGTTTCGGTTTTGGTAACGATATAGCAATAGTTATCGAAGGCTTTTAAATATTGTATAGAATTTTGATTAATTCGATGCAACCTCCCTTCATGTTTTACGTTTAAAAAGTGTTGCTTTGATTCATTATAGTTATGCCAGGCCAATTCAATATTGGTTCGTAAACCTGTTTCTGTAAAAGGTTTGACAATATAACCAAGAGGATTGGTGTGCTTAACACGTTCTATAGTATTTGGGTCGGTTTGAGATGAAAGAAACATGTAGGGAAGATTCTTTTTGTCGAGTTCTGTGGCTAAATCTACACCATCTTTATCTCCAGTAAGTTGAATATCAATAAGTGTTAAATCTGGTTTTAGTAATTCTATGTCTCTTAGAGCTGTAGTATAATCTTCTGCATCACCAATAGCAAAAAAACCTTGTTTACGCAGTGCTAATTCAATAGTAGAAACAATTAAAGGCTCGTCTTCAACGATAAAGATATTTAGGGATTTCAAACTTTCTATATTTAGAATCTTAAGCTAATTCAAACAACTTAGTTATAATGTTTTTTTTTAGTGAAAGGGACTTTTTATTTAGTGAATAGGTTTTAAAGTAACTTATACTTTTTTATAAGTAAGGTTGCTTCTGTACCTTTATTTAATTCGGATTTATAATTTAACGTAGCATTTAATTTTTTAGATAAAGCTTTCATCAGTGTGATACCAAAAGAAGTGCTTTTAATTTCACCTTCAAAACCTTTACCATTATCAATAACTTTTAATACTAAATGGTCTCCTTCTTTATTAAACTGAATATTAATTTCACTCTCTGAAGTCACCTTATCAAAAGCGTGTTTTAAAGTATTTACAATGAGTTCATTTAAAATTAAACCAACTGGAGTAACGGTTTCAATATCTAAAACTAAAGGGTCAACATCGAGTTTGTATTGGATTGATTCTGCTTCAAATTGATGACTTTCAAAAATATCATGTACTAAATCATTAAAATAGTCGCTAGTATTAATCCCAACAAGTTCATCTTTACTATATAGTCTTTGATGAATTAATACCATAGAACGCACTCTGTTTTCGGCTTCTTTAATAGCTATTTTGGCTTCTTTATCCTCAACACTTTCAGATTGTAAATACAATAAGCTAGATACAATCTGAAAGCTGTTTTTTACGCGATGGTGTGTTTCTTTAAGCAGTACGTTTTTCTCATCAACTGTAGCTTCTAATAATTTTTTCTGCTTGGCAAGTTTAATATTCTGCTTTTTGTTTCTGAAAAAGAAGAATCCTAAAACCAAAATTAACAGCAAACCTAATCCTGCTAAATAAGCATACAATTTGCTTTGTTTTTCTTTGGCTTCTAATTCTATGGCATTGAGTTCTTGAGTTTTGTTAAACTCATATTGCATTTCTTGTTGCGTTTGTTTTTTGATATTATTTTCATTAAAAATAGAATCGTTGGTTTTAGTTAAAAGCTGAAAGTTCTCTAAAGCTTTATCAAAGTTACCTGTAGCTTTGTAGGTTTTAGATAAGCAATCGCAAGCTTCAGAAGTCAATTCAAGGTTGCCAGCTTTTATTGCTAGAGATTTAGCTTTATTACAATCTTCAATGGCTAACTCATATTTACCAGTTTCAAAATAAAGGTTACCTCTATAATTTTTTGCAATAGTCAAACTCTCAGTAGCTTCAGTTTCTTCATAGAATTGATGTGCAGCATTTAAATTCACCAATGCTTCATCAAAGTTTTTTAATTTAGAATATGCATTCCCAATATTTAATACTGAGCTCATAATAAAACGCTTTGGTGCTTTACCTTTTTCTTTAAGTGTTTTGCCTTCTTTAAACAAGATTAAGGCTTCAGTATGTTTACCTTGGTTTAACAGCAATTCACCTTTATTAGAAATAATAATACCTGCATTTACAGATGAACCTAAAGTTAGAGCTGCTTTATAGGCATTATTATAATAATCCGCTGCTTTATCAAATTCTTCCATTTGATTGTAGAAATTTGCTAATGAATTATTAAGTACCAAACTTTCACCTTTAAATTTTCGACGCTGAGGTTCGTCTAATTTTAAGGTGTCAATTTTATCTAAAGCACGTTTGGAATTCAACATGGTAGCAAGTGCTAAAGGAATATTTCCTTGTTTTCTATAAATAGCACTTTTGGTCATTAAATTAGAGGCTCTTAAAAAGGGCATTGTCTCATCATTTACATAAGAAATAGACTTGTCTAAGTATATCTCAGCGGAATCTAATTGACTGTTGTAATAGAAGAAGTTACCTAAAGAATAGTATGAATTAGCAAATAGCTTAGCGTCTATATTAGTTATAGAAATGCTTATAGCTTTGTCAATTAAAACACGCGAATCTTTTGAATAACGATGCTTACCAGCATTACTTGTAAGTGTTCTTATTTTTTCGAAATTATCATCGTAAGTATCTACAATGTTAATTAAGGAATCAATAATTTTTTGCTTATCGGAATTGTTTTGTGCTTGGATTAAACTTGGAAGGTAAAGCAAGAAAATGAAGAAAGGGTATTTCAAGATTATAGGTGTGAATTGGTTAGTTATTACTAATTTACGAATTTTCTGTCTTATTTTATAATAATCTTAAGTGAATTTGTTTTATAGAAATACAGTTTCAAATAAGTTAAAGACCATTTTTATTTAAAATGCACAAAGGACATTTAATAGAAGGAAATTTAATGTTGTCAATATTTTCTTGATTTGAATTTTAGAATATTTAGAGATCTCTCTAAAAAAAACCTTTAACAATTTCATAAGATAAGCAGCAACTCATATGAGTATCTTTGACCATTAAAATTTTTATATGATTCGTTGGATAATCTTCATTGTACTTATCGGAATAGCAGATTTTTACGCCTTTCAAACCTTACGAACTTTAACAAAAAACAATTCATGGTATACCTTGTATTGGGTTATAACTGTGGTTGTTATTGGTAATTTTGTTTACCAATTCTATGGTTTTAATCGTAGTGATGGATTTTCACATAACAGCTCATATGCGATAGGTTTTTTAATAGCAATGTTAGTGCCTAAGTTGGTTTTAACAATAGCGATGTTTGGTGAGGATATATTTAGAGTGCCTCAAGCTGTATATAGTTATTTTACTCAAAACAGTAATTTAGAAGGAAATCATTTTCCGGATCGTAGAAAGTTTGTAAGTCAACTTGCATTAGGTTTAGCTGCAATTCCGTTTGCTTCAATTTTATATGGTATTTACAGAGGGAAATATAATTTTAAAGTATTAAAATACACACTTCATTTTGAAGATTTACCGGCAGCTTTTGATGGTTATAAACTCACTCAGATTAGTGATGTTCATTCAGGGAGTTTTGATAATATAGATAAAGTAGAATATGCTATTAATTTAATTAACGAGCAACAATCAGACGTTATATTATTTACTGGAGATCTCGTAAATAATAAAGCTACTGAGATGGAACCTTATGTAGATATTTTCAAAAAGTTGAAAGCAAAAGATGGTTTGTATTCCGTTTTAGGAAATCATGATTATGGTGATTATATAAATTGGAGTTCTAAAACTGCTAAAAAACAAAATCTTGACGATTTAAAAACCCTTCAGAAACACATAGGTTTTGATTTGCTATTAAATGAAAATAGATTTATTGAAAAAAAAGGAGAACGCATAGCTTTGGTTGGAGTAGAAAATTGGGGAATTGGCGGATTTAAACAAGCAGGAGATTTAAAAAAGGCAGCTAGTAATGTTGATAAAGATGATTTTAAAATTCTTTTAAGTCATGATCCAAGTCACTGGAATGAAGTGGTGGTTAACGATGCTTATCATTATCATTTAACGTTGAGTGGTCATACACATGGCATGCAGTTTGGTATTGAAATTCCTGGTTGGTTTAAATGGAGTCCTGTAAAATGGCGTTACAAACATTGGGCAGGAATTTATACAGAACTTGGACAGTATATTAATGTTAATAGAGGATTTGGTTATTTGGCTTTTCCAGGGCGTGTTGGAATTTGGCCAGAAATCACAGTGATTGAACTCAAAAAAGGAACAAAAGAAGCTTAATTGTAAAGAATTGCTTATTTTTATCTTATGAGTATCTAACTTGCAATCGCTTACAGTTATAATTTATGTAAGTTTGAAGTACTTATTATTTGACTAAAACTAAATTGTATGTCAAAATTTGGAGAATTAATTGATGTTGAAATTCCAGTACTATTGGACTTCTACACTGACGATAACGATCAGTCTATTGCTATGCATCCTATACTTAGAGATGTAGCGGCTGCATTAGGCGATAAAGCCAAAGTGATTAAAATAGATGTTGATAAAAATAAAGAACTCGCTGAAGCATTACGTGTTAAAGGTTTACCGACATTAATTATTTACAAAAATGGAGAAATGAAATGGCGTCATAGTGGAGAGCAAGATGCTAATACGTTGATTGGCATCATCCAAGAATACGTCTAAAACACCTGTGAAGGCAGATGCCTTATTCTACATTTTTTTACTACATTCCTAAATTTATTTTTGAGCTAGGCTAAGAATTCAGAAAGTCTTGCTTATCCTGCAAGGTTTCAAAAACCTTGTAGGTATTAATTGCTTTCTATACCTGCAAGGTCAAAAAAAGACCTAGCAGGATAACTTTAAGAACCTTTCGGTTTCATTTCAAACTTTTAAAAACATAACCTTTCTCACTATAATATTCCAAAACCTTAGGAAGCACATATTTTAAATTCCGAGAGGCTTTTACGCTGTCATGAAACACAATAATACTACCTTCTTTACTAGCTGAAGTTACATTTTTAAGACAGGTTTCTTCAGATACAGATTTATCCCAATCATAAGATAAAACATCCCACAGTATAATTTTATAGCCCAATTCTTGAATTTGTTTGCTTTGTTTGCTTTTAAACTTTCCATAAGGAGGTCTGAAGAGATTTACGATTTTTGATTTACGATTTTTGATTTCAGGGATTTGGGATTTGGGATTTTGTGTTTTGAATTTGAGATTTTCTAATTTGGAATTTATTAAGTCTTGGGTTTTCAATACGTCTTCAACATAATTTGTAGTTTTATGTTTCCAGCCTTTTAAATGATTGTAGGTGTGATTTCCAATGGAATGACCTTCTTCTATTATATGTTGAAAAATTTCAGGATGTTTTTCAATATTATTTCCAATACAAAAAAATGTTGCTTTTGCATTATAATTTTTTAATGTTGAAAGTACCCAATCCGTAATTTCGGGAGTTGGACCATCATCAAAAGTTAAATAGAGTTCTTTATTATGCGTATCAATATTCCAGATAAAATTTGGGAACAATGTTTTTACAAAGCCTGGTGTTTTAGCTGGAATAATCTTCATGCATTGAAGTGATTTAAACTTTTAGTTTTGTAGCGAAAATTATAGATTTTTTATCTTGATGAAGCCTTTTTAGAATAGCATAGTTATCGTTACGATATGAGAAAAAGTCAAAATCAAGATAAAACAAGATGAATTTGCAGCAGAAAGAAAAAGTCTAAATAACTTCATCATTAGTTCTCTGGCGCAATCCTCTCAATAGTATCTTTAATTGACTCTTGTATATCAATATCGTCTGGTACTTCTGGTAACTCATCACGACTGTATTGATTCATTAATTCATCAAACAAGCTCAAATAACTATTAAAAGTCTTCGTTTCTTGTAAAGCAAAGTCTTTATCATTGTATATAACCAAAATATCAATCAATGCTCTGTAACGTTGAATATCTAAGTAAATATCCTCGCCAACAACACGTTCTTGATCTTCTAAATCTAAACTGCTATAATACACTAGATTTTCTTGGTATTTCTTAGCTACATCTTTGTAAAGTGCACGCCCTTTTTCTAGGTTTCCTATTTCGTAGTATGCACTCACATAAGGTTCAAGTAGAGAGTAAAAACCAAACTTATCTACTGGCATTTTTGCCATGGCGATATCTGCAATTTCTTCAGCTTTATCTAATTTTTCTTCATTAATAAGTTGCTCAATCAGTCGCGCTAAATTTCCTCTATAGGTAATTCCGTTTCGTCTGGTTTCAATATCATAATATAAATCTTCTCCGCTTCCTCCCCATTCCCAGTTTTTAACCATATCGTACATAAGGTCTGGATCTACACGTCCCATATCATAAGGGTTAGCTCTATCTACAGCGGTTTTAATAGGTACTAATTTATAACACATACCATCGAGTTGTAAATAATCTTTTAACCAAACATAATCTTCAGATCCAAATGCTCCTCCAGTAAAATAAATAGGGCGTTCCCAATTATTGTTAGCAATAATATCTAACATTAAAAGGCGATTTTTATAAAGGTAACTGCCTTCTATTTCAGTGTAAAGATTATCTTCTATTTTATCAGCATCTTTTGGTTTTACAATACCTTTTTTAAGAACCATCTCTTTATTTACAGGAATGCTAATATGGCGTGATGGGAAATAATTAGAATTCAATAAATGTTTTGGGTACTGACTTGCGTCTTCTCCTTGCTTTTCAGCTACAAATTTAAATTTAGTACTTGGTTTTTCACTAGATATAAAATCCATGAAATCTTTAATAGGCAACGTATCTTTAGTAATCTCCCTTCTAATAATTACATCTCTTGTACCACCTCTATATTGATTGTGTGTTAATTGAGATGGAATAGGATCACTCTCATAAGCTTTACGTTTCATTTGGTCTATATACCAATCCGTTTGAAATAAACTGGTGTTAACCACACGCACATCTCTACGCACACCTTCAATTTCTTGTAAGTACCATAAAGGGAATGTATCATTATCTCCAATGGTAAATAGAATAGCGTTAGGTGCGCAAGACTCTAAATATTTGCGAGCCATAGCGTTGGTAGTGTATTTCCCAGAACGATCATGATCGTCCCAATTATTTGCCGCTAAAACACCAGGAACAATAATTATACAAGCTAAAGTAATTGCAGGTGCTAGAAATTTTGTTTTAATACTAGTCTTTAAAAGATCATAAATTGCATATACTCCAAAACCAATAAAAATTGCAAACACATAAAATGAACCTACAACAGAATAATCTCTTTCACGAGGCTCAAAAGGTCTAATATTAGTGTAAAACTGAATAGCTAAACCTGTGAGTAAAAAGAATACTAAAAGTACCCAAAAACGTTTCAAATCAGAATACATTAAGAAAAAGAAGCCAACTAATCCTAATAATAAGGGTAAGAAATAATAGGTGTTTCTAGATTTGTTTTCCAATACATCTGTTGGTAAATTATCCTGAGACATACCAATATGTAATTCGTCAATAATTTGTATTCCAGAAATCCAATTACCATTCTTATGGTTGTATTTGCCTTGAATATCATCTTGTCGTCCAGTGAAATTCCACATAAAATAACGCCAATACATATAGCCAAATTGATATTGAAACATATACATAATGTTATCCATAAAAGATGGTTGTTCAATTATCAAATACTGCTGACCATAACGTTTTAAAAACTGATTATAATCTTCGTAATCAATTTCGCCATTGGCAACACGCATTCTAAAATCATTAACTAACTGATCGAATTGTTGCTTTTCGCCTAAAGCATACTGACTAGATTGCTCTTCAGTTAAGCCAGCATTCATGGCTTCGTTGTAAGCACGCGATTGTAGTAAAGGATCAACTTTAAAGTCAATCAAATCTGTAAACATCATATAATTCTCTGCATGTTCGGCACTCCACATTCGTGGAAGAATAGAGGCGTGTTCATGGTTGTAATTTTGTTTACTCTTTTCCCAATCGTTGATTATTACGTATTCTCCTACTTCATCATCACGCTCAAAATTCTTCTTATCATTCACAAAAGGTTCGTTTTCGTCTGCACCAGAATAGACTTCAGTAAATTGTGGGCCATAAAATAAATGAGTCTCGGGATATTGCTCTAAATTGTAGTAAGCTAAAAGTTCTCTCGCATTCGAAGGATCATTTTCATTAATAACAACTTGAGCATTAGCACGAATAGGAAGCATCATCCAAGAAGAGAAACCAATAAAAATAAACATTAAACACAATACTAAAGTATTAGCGTGTTTCATGCCTTTGTTACGCGTATAATTCAATCCAATATAGAATAACGCTATGACTATTAATCCTGTAATAATGGTGCCAGAATTAAAAGGTAAGCCAATAGAATTTACAAAAAACACTTCTAAATAACCAAAAAGTTTCAACGTAGAAGGCAACAATAATTTGAAAATAAAAAGTAAAATTGCTGCTGAAGCGATATTCGCAATAATAAAGTTCTTTGCGGTAATGGTCTTGTAGTTCTTAAAATAATAGAGTAACCCAATTGCAGGAATAGTTAACAGTCCCATAAAGTGAACACCAAAAGATAAACCAATAACAAAAGCAATTAAGATGAGCCAACGGTTACCTCGTGGCTTGTCCATATCTTGTTCCCAACGCAATCCTAAATAAAATAGAATAGCCATAATTAAAGTTGCCATGGCATAAACCTCAGTTTCTACAGCGTTAAACCAAAAAGAATCTGTAAATGTGAATGCTAAACTACCAACTAAAGCACTTCCTAAAATAGCATATGCTTTACTTGAATTATCATCTTTGTTGTATTTAACAAGTTTTACCAGCAGTAAACTAATAGTCCAAAACATAAAAAGAATGGTAAATGCACTAGCAACACCACTCATCATGTTCATTATCATACCAATTTGAGAAGGTTCTAAAGCAAACATGGAGAAAAACGCTCCCAACATTTGGAATAACGGAGCTCCTGGTGGATGTCCTACTTGTAATCTAGAAGACGTTAGAATGTACTCTCCAGCATCCCAAAAACTAACGGTTGGTTCAATAGTAAGTCCGTAAACTACAACTGCTACGGCAAAAACAAACCATCCTAAGATGTTGTTCCATTTTTTAAAGTTAAAATCTGTCATAAATCTTGGTTGATAATGCTGGCGAATTTACTAATTATTACCTAAACGACTACGTTTTTAAGTTAACGTTAAGTATTTTCAATTATTTTCTTTCATTTTTTTGTCTAATTGAAAGTTTGTATTAAATTTGCACCCTCAATTTGAGAGATTGGCCTATGGTGTAACTGGCTAACACATCTGTTTTTGGTACAGAAGAGTCTAGGTTCGAAACCTAGTAGGCCAACTGAAATTTAAATCCTAATTCATTATATGAGTTAGGATTTTTCTATTTTATTTATCAATAATTTAATAGGTTGAGAAGTTTATACTGAGCAAAGTCGAAGTAAAACTTAGTAGATCAACCAAAAAAAAACCTAATCTATTGTTTGATTAGGATTTTTTATTCTTTACAATTACACTTATTTAATATATTATAAGTCTTGATTCTATAAGCGAAGCGGTCTAAGTTCTAGATTCTCTTTTTATATCTTAAAAGTAATCACAGGCCTATTAGCATGGTTTACCAAATCTTCACTAATACTTCCATTAAAGAAATGCGCAATTCCTTGTCTTCCATGAGTACTAATACCAATAAGGTCTGCATCTATATCTTTAGAGAAATTTAGAATACCGTGTTCTACGGAGCTGTCATTAAGGATGGTAATAGTGTAGTTTTCAAATGATTGCCCGGAAATAAAATCATTAATTCTAGATTTTGCCTCATACGAGGTAATAAAGTTACTTGATGTAATTACAAGTAATAAATGAATTTTAGACCCAAATGCTTCTGCAAATTTTACAGCTTGTTTGTAAGTGCCTTTATTATCATTTTTAAAATCTGAAGCAAACACAAAATCAGATACATCAAAGCTTTGATGTGCGTTTTTTATAACTAAAACTGGGACTTCAGAAGTCCGTACTACTTTTTCTGCATTCGATCCAACAAACATTTCTTTAAGTCCAGTAGCTCCATGAGAACCCATAATAATCAAATCTATATCCAATTCTTTACAAGAATCTTTAATTTCATTAAATGTAATATCAGCCTTTACAGTTTCATGTACAGTAATACCTTCTAAATAGTCTTGTGCCATTAGGTTTTCAAATCTTTTTTGCGCTAATTTCATAAAAAACAGAGTTTCAGGAACATCACTCTGCGCAGTTCCTTGGTCGGTTTGCTGCATCGGAATTTCCATCATGTGTAATAAGTAAATTTCGGCATTATGAGATTTTGCAAGCATTGCTGCTACTTTTAAGGCGTTTTCTGCTTGCTCTGAAAAATCTGTTGGAACTAATATTTTATTCATTTGTATTGGTTTAGTTTAGTTCAATAAATCTAAGAAAATTATTCCATATACCGAAGCTTGGAGAAATTAATTTAAATATCGTATATTTGCATCGTTGTTTACTAAAAATAAATGAGCGAGAGGACGAAAAGTCCTCTCTTTTTATATCAAAAAATGTTAAAGAAAATAGTAGAAGACTTATTACAAACGGCATTAGACGAGAGACAAGATCTGTTTTTAATAGATTTCACCTTCTCTGGAGATAATGCCATTAAGATTGTAATAGATGGTGATAATGGCGTTTTGGTAGAGGATTGTATGTTTATTAGTAGAGCCATTGAACACAATATAGATAGAGAAGAACACGATTTTTCTTTAGAAGTTTTATCATCTGGCGCTGCAACTCCTTTATCTTTGCCAAGACAGTACAAAAAACATATTGGTAGAAATTTAGAAATTAAGACTTTAGACAGTCAAGATTTAGAAGGTGAACTTACAGAAGTAAACGACAAGGAAGTGGTTTTAAACTGGAAAGCAAGAGAACCAAAACCCGTTGGAAAAGGGAAAGTAACAGTAGCGAAAACAGCAACTGTTGCATTCAATAATATAAAAGAAGCAAAAGTTAAAATAAAATTTTAATTCATATCAATTATGGAAAATGTAGCGTTAATTGAATCATTTTCAGAATTTAAGGACGACAAATTAATAGATAGAGTTACGCTAATGGCGATTCTTGAAGATGTATTACGTAATGCATTGAAGAAGAAGTATGGTGATGACGATAATTTTGATATCATTATAAATCCAGATAAAGGAGATTTAGAAATTTGGAGAAATCGTATTGTTGTTGCAGATGGTGAGGTTGAAGAACCTAATCAGGAAATCGAATTATCAGAAGCTCAAAAAATAGAACCAGATTTTGAAGTTGGAGAAGACGTTGCTGAAGAAGTAAAGTTAATTAACCTTGGAAGACGATCTATCTTAGCATTAAGACAAAACTTAATTTCTAAGATTCACGAGCACGATAATACCAACATCTATAAGCACTTTAAGGAGCTTGAAGGAGAAATTTATACCGCAGAAGTGCATCACATTCGTCACAGAGCAATTATTTTGTTAGATGACGATGGTAATGAAATAATACTACCAAAGGACAAACAAATTCCTTCAGATTTCTTCAGAAAAGGAGAAAATGTAAGAGGAATTATTGAAAGTGTAGAATTAAAAGGAAGTAAGCCAGCAATTGTAATGTCTAGAACATCACCAATGTTTTTAGAAAAATTATTTGAGCAGGAAATTCCAGAAGTTTTTGACGGTTTAATTACAGTTAAAAAAGTAGTGCGTATTCCTGGCGAAAAAGCAAAGGTAGCTGTAGATTCTTATGATGATAGAATAGATCCTGTTGGAGCTTGTGTTGGTATGAAAGGTTCTAGAATTCACGGTATTGTACGTGAGTTAGGAAACGAGAATATAGACGTTATCAATTACACAAATAATATTCAACTTTTTGTAACAAGAGCGTTAAGTCCTGCAAGAGTAACATCGTTAAAATTAAACGAAGAAACTATGCGTGCTGAGGTATTGCTGAAACCAGAAGAAGTTTCAAAAGCTATTGGTAGAGGTGGTCATAACATTCGTTTGGCTGGCCAACTTACAGGTTATGAGATAGATGTATTTAGAGAAGGTGCAGAAGAAGATGTGGAATTAAAAGAATTCTCTGATGAAATTGAAGGTTGGATTATAGCTGAGTTTAGCAAAGCTGGTTTGGATACTGCAAAAAGTATTTTGGAGCAAGATGTTGTTGATTTAGTAAAACGTACAGATTTAGAAGAAGAAACCATCTTAGATGTCGTTAGGATTCTAAGAGAAGAATTTGAAGAATAATATTGATTTTAGTTTTATAATGATTTTAGTATTTCATTTTGAAGTTGAATTGGTATCGTATTAATTTTAATTTGAAATTAGAATTAATATATTATATATTTAAGTATTTTACAGGCAATTTATGGCTCAAACAAGATTAAATAAAGTATTAAGGGAATTGAATATCTCAATAGATCGTGCTGTGGATTTTTTAGAATCCAAAGGCATTGAGGTTGAGAAAAGCCCTAATACTAAAATTTCGCAAGAGATTTATGACACGTTATCTGATGAATTTCAGACAGATGCATCTAAGCGTGAAAAAGCTCAAGAAGTAAGTGAAGCTAAACTTAAGGAAAAAGAAGAGCTTCGCGAACAGAGAGAACGCGAAATTGAAGAAAAGCAAAAGCAAAAAGCAGAACGAGAAGCTGTGGTTAAGGCTAAAGCGGAGTTAAGTGGTCCAAAGCAAGTTGGTAAAATTGACTTAGATAAAAAATCTAAAGCTGAAAAAGAAGAAGCACCTAAAACTACTGAAGTAAAGGAGACGCCTAAAGTAGAAAAGTCAGAAAAAAAGACTGAAAAGCCTAAAGAAGAACCTAAGGAAATTGAAAAACCTAAAAAGGCTGATAAAGCTAAAAAGGTAGAGAAAGTTGAGAAGGTAGAAAAAGTAGAGAAAACGGAAAAAGTAGCAGAAGATAAAACCAAAGAAGCACCTAAAGGAGAAACGACAGAAGCAACTTCAGAAGAGCCTGTAGAAGAGCCTGTAGAAGAGCCTGTAGAAGAGACTTTAAAAACACAGTATAAAAAACTTTCTGGACCTACAACAACAGGTAAAAAGATTGATCTTTCTCAGTTTAATAAACCAAAAAAGAAAAGAGAAGTTAAGCCAGCTGCTGGTGGAGATGCTAATAAGCGTAAAAGACGTCGTATTAGCAAAGGTGGAAATGATTCTAAACCAAGCGATAATAGAAGAGGACCATCTAGAGGAAGACCAGGTGCTGCAAGACCAAAAATAGTTAAGGAAGAGCCTACTGAAGAAGATGTAAAGAAACAAATTAGAGAAACGCTTGAGAAATTACAAGGTAAATCTAATAAGGGTAGAGGCGCAAAAAATAGAAGAGACAAAAGAGATAAGCATAGAGAACAAACAGAAATTGATCAAGAAATTGCAGCAGCAGAAAGTAAAACTGTAAAAGTTACTGAGTTTGTAACGGTTAGTGAAATTGCTACAATGATGGAAGTTGGAGTAACAGAAGTTATTTCGGCATGTATGTCTTTAGGTATGATGGTAACAATGAACCAGAGACTAGATGCAGAAACTTTGACTATTGTTGCAGAAGAATTTGGTTACGATGTTGAGTTTATTACAGCAGATATTGAAGAATCTATTGAAGACGTCATTGACGATCCAAAAGATTTACTGCCTCGTGCACCTATCGTTACAGTAATGGGTCACGTAGATCATGGTAAAACATCATTGTTAGATTATATACGTGAAGAAAACGTAATTGCAGGAGAATCTGGTGGAATTACACAGCATATTGGTGCATATGGAGTAGAATTAGAAGGTGGTCAAAAAATAGCTTTCTTAGACACACCTGGTCACGAAGCCTTTACAGCAATGCGTGCTCGTGGTGCTCAAGTTACTGATATTGCTATTATTGTTGTAGCAGCAGATGATGCAATTATGCCACAAACTAAAGAAGCAATTTCTCACGCTCAAGCGGCTGGTGTACCAATCGTTTTTGCGATAAATAAAATAGATAAACTAGATGCCAATCCTGAAAAAGTAAAAGAAGGATTAGCGCAAATGAATCTTTTAGTAGAAGATTGGGGAGGGAAAATTCAATCTCACGATATTTCTGCTAAAATGGGAACTGGTGTAAAAGAATTATTAGAAAAAGTATTACTTGAAGCTGAATTATTAGAGCTAAAAGCAAACCCTAATAAAGCAGCAAGCGGAACCGTTGTAGAAGCTTATTTAGATAAAGGTAGAGGATACGTGTCAACAATCTTAGTACAAGCAGGTACATTAAAAGTTGGGGATTATGTCTTAGCTGGAAAAAATAGTGGTAAGGTAAAAGCCATGCAAGATGAGCGAGGACATGATGTTGCAGAGGCTGGCCCTGCAACTCCAGTATCTATTCTTGGTTTAGATGGTGCACCACAGGCAGGTGACAAGTTTAATGTCTTTTCAGATGAACGTGAAGCGAAACAAATTGCTACAAAACGTACACAATTGCAACGTGAGCAATCAGTAAGAACGCAACGTCATATTACACTAGATGAAATAGGAAGACGTATTGCACTTGGTGATTTCCAAGAGCTTAATATTATTCTTAAAGGTGATGTGGATGGTTCTGTTGAAGCATTAACAGATTCCTTCCAAAAGCTATCTACTGAAGAGATTCAGGTTAATATTATACATAAAGGAGTTGGTGCTATTACTGAAAGTGATGTATTGTTAGCAACAGCTTCAGATGCTATTATTGTTGGATTTAATGTGCGCCCAGTTGGAAATGCAAGAATGATTGCAGACAAGGAAGAAATTGATATCAGAACATACTCTATTATCTACGCAGCTATTAACGATCTTAAGGATGCCATGGAAGGTATGTTGTCTCCAGAGGTTAAAGAAGAAGTTACTGGTACAGCTGAAATTAGAGAAATATTTAAAGTCTCTAAAGTTGGAAACATTGCAGGTTGTATGGTAATGAATGGTAAAATCTTTAGAAATTCAGGAATTCGTATTATTAGAGATGGTGTAGTTGTTCATACAGGTACACTTGATGCTTTAAAACGCTTTAAAGATGATGTAAAAGAAGTTGCTAAAGGCTATGATTGTGGTATGCAAATTAAAGGCTATAATGACATTGCAGAAGGTGATGTGATAGAAGCATTCCAAGAAGTAGAAGTTAAGAAAAAGTTGAAATAATAACTTATATGATATAAAAAAAACCGACAATCGCTTGTCGGTTTTTTTATGCAATAGAATGAAATATCTAATTATCTGTTTTAGGTTGAAAGATAATAGCATTCATATATTTCTTTTTAATTTTTGCCCAAGCACGATCGGCTTCTAGTCGTGTAGCAAAATTACCAACCCAAACTTTATAATTTGGAGTGTTCCAAATAATTTCTACAGGCCATTCGCCGTAAGAATTTAAGAAATTAGACTTCTCACGCTGAGCTTTATCAGGATCAACACTTTGATATACTTGAATTCTATATACTTTAGAGGTTTTAATATCTTTCTTGTATTCTAATAATTTATCAATATCACTGTCTTGGCTAACGTTAACTTTACCTTGTTGGGCTTGCAGAGAGCATGTTAAAACAAAGCTTAATAGTATAAGATAGAGTGATTTATTTTTTAATTTCATAATTGTCAAATTTATTAGCAAAGGTATTGTTTTCATGGAAACATGTACAAACTTTTTTATCCACATTTTAATTGTAATCAATTGCACTTCAAGCCATCAATATATACGGAACGAATATTCACACATAAAATTTTAAAACATATTATTTAGAATTGGTATAAATTATTAATTAACACTTCTTTTAGATTTTCAAAATCGACTTTAAATGTTACTTTTGCCAGAGTTTTTATAACCTCTTTTTTCAAGTTTTAATGAAAAAACCGTACCAAAGTTTAGAAGATAATTCAACTTATTATATGAAACAAGTGATTTACCGTAGTTTAACCGCAAAGATGCTTAGTCTTTGTTTTGCACTATTACTTGCATTTTCGACCTCACTTACAGCTCAAGAAGGTGATCCAGCCAAAGGAAAATCGCTTTATAATTCCAATTGTGCTGCTTGTCATAAATTAGACAAACCAATGACTGGTCCTGCTTTACGTAATGTAGAAGCTAGATTAGCTGATGAGCAAGGTTTAGATAGAGCGTGGTTGAGTGCATGGATTAGAAATAGTGCAGCACTTATAAAAGATGGTGATGCATATGCTGTAAAAATCTATAACGAATATAATCAAACTGCAATGACTGCTTTTCCGCAGTTGAGCGATCAAGATATTTCTGATATTTTAGCTTATACTGCTGCACCTAAACTAGAACCAGTTGTGGTAGAAAAAACTGGAGGAGGAGGTTCTAATCAAGAAGGAGGGGTTTCAAATGACTTAATTCTTGGAGCTTTAGCTTTATTGTTCGCTTTACTAGCAATGGCTTTAGTTTTAGTAAAACGTACTTTGGATCGTTTCGCAGATGCTAAAGGTATTGATGTTGTAGCTCAAAATAAAAGAACACCATTATGGAAAGCGTTTGCTCAAAATCAATTTTTGGTTTTAGTTACAGCAATTATCTTTTTATTAGCTAGTGGTTATTTTGCGTATGGTTACTTTATGCAAGTTGGTATAGATCAAGGTTACGAGCCTATTCAACCAATACATTATTCGCATAGAATTCACGCTGGTGATAATGGTATTGATTGTAAATATTGTCACTCTTCTGCAAGAGTAAGTAAGACTTCAGGTATTCCTTCTTTAAATGTTTGTATGAATTGTCATAAATCAATTTCAGAAGTAGCACCAGAGACGTTAGCTGAAGGTACTGAGTTTGGTGTAGATTATAATGCGGAAATTCAGAAGTTATATGATGCTGTAGGATGGGATGGAACTGGTTATACAGGTGAGTCTAAACCAGTAAAATGGATTCGTGTTCATAATTTACCAGACTTTGTTTATTTCAATCACTCACAACACGTAGAGGTTGGTGGAATTGAATGTCAGACGTGTCATGGACCTGTTGAAGAAATGGAAATTATGTATCAGGATGCACCTTTAACAATGGGTTGGTGTATTAACTGTCACAGAGAGACTAATGTAAAAGTTAAGGATAACGCCTATTACACTAAAATTCACGAAGAACTATCTAAAAAGTATGGTGTTGAGCAATTAACTGTTGCGCAGATGGGTGGATTAGAATGTGGTAAGTGTCATTATTAAAAAAAATCCTGTAAAAACAGGAATCTCAAATTATTTGAGAAATAATAAATTTAAAATTACTGTCTCACTGAAAGCGATAGAAGTGCAACAGAAAAAAATAATAAGAAGTAATTCAGAATTATATGTCATCAAACAAGAAATACTGGAAAAGTGTTGAAGAGCTAAACGAAAACAGCTCTATTGTTGAGGCGCTACAACAAAATGAGTTTGTGGAACCAATTCCTACAGATGAATTTTTAGGAGATAAAGAATCGTTGGAATCTTCATCTACGTCGCGTCGTGATTTCTTAAAATACGTTGGTTTTAGTACAGCAGCAGCTTCTTTAGCAGCTTGTGAAGGACCAGTGATTAAATCAATACCATATGTAGTGCAGCCAACGGAAATTGTTCCTGGTGTTGCAAACTATTATGCAACTACGATTGCTAATGGTTTTGATTTTGCAAGTGTTTTAGTAAAGACAAGAGAAGGAAGACCTATTAAAATTGAGAATAACACTGATGCTGGTACCAATGGTATTGCAAATGCTAGAGTTAATGCTTCAGTTTTAGGTTTATATGATAATTTAAGAGTGAAGTCGCCAATGAAAGGTGAATCTTCTATTTCTTGGGACACTTTTATGTCCGAAACATCTTCAAAATTAAATGGACTTAATGGGAAACAAATTGTGTTATTAACGCAATCAATGCCAAGTCCATCTACAAATAAATTAATTGCAGCTTTCAAATCTAAATATGGTAACGTAAGTCATGTAGTTTATGATGCGGTTTCGGAATCTGCAACATTAGATGCATACCAAGCAAAGTATAGTTCTAGAGGAATGGCTAATTACGATTTCTCTAAAGCAATGACAATTGTTTCCGTTGGTGCAGATTTTTTAGGAGATTGGCAAGGTGGAGGTTTTGATTCAGGATATGCGTCAAAACGTATTCCAGATCATGGTAAAATGTCTAAACATATTCAGTTTGAATCTAATATGTCATTAACAGGAGCTAACGCAGATAAGCGTGTGCCATTAACACCGAGTCAACAAAAATTAGCTTTAGCTAAACTTTATAGTGAAGTTACAGGGAATTCTGCTGGTGGTGCGAAACTTCCTGAAGGATTAAGCGCAGCGGTTAAAGCTGCAGCTAAAGAATTGAAAAAAGCAGGTAGCAACGGAGTTGTTGTTACTGGTATTCAAGATGTAAATGCTCAGACAACTGTTTTAGAAATCAATACCTATTTAAGAAGTAAGGCTTTTGATCCTAGAACAACAATAAAAACAAGACAAGGAAGTGATAAAGCAGTTACACAATTAGTAGCTGATATGAAAGCAGGAAAAGTTGGTGCTATCATCATGAATGGTGTGAATCCAATGTATAGCTTGCCAAATGCTTCAGGTTTTAAAGAAGGTTTAGCTAAAACAGAATTATCGGTTGCGTTTTCGATGAAACAAGACGAAACGTCAACTAACTGTCAATACATTGCAGCAACTCCTCATAATTTGGAATCTTGGGGAGATTTAGAATTTAAATCTGGTCATTATTCAATGATGCAGCCTACAATTCGTCCTTTATTTGATACTAAACAATTTCAAGACGTATTAATGAGCTGGACAGCAACGTCAGGTTCTTACAGAGATTATTTAAAATCAGTTTGGACAGAAGGTATATTGAATGGTGCTTCATTTAATAAGGCTGTTCAAGATGGTGTTTTTGTTGTTGGCTCAGGAGGAAGTAGTTTAAACGGAACTTCTACAACAATTGAGACGAGTTCAACAGAGTTAAAAGATAAAAAAGACAGAACATTTTTAGGAGGTGTTATTCATGACGTTGCCGTAGGTGTTGGAATTAAAGACGAAGATAAAGACGAGTACGCAACAACAACGACGTCAACTACTGTTAATAATGGTAGTGGCTTAGCAGTTGCTTCAGTTTTAACTGGTGGTGCTGCGGCAAGAGCTTTAGCAACTTCTGCTAAAGGTGGTGCTATGGAATTAGCATTATATACCAAAACAGGTTTAGGTGATGGTCAACAGGCAAATAACCCTTGGTTACAAGAATTTCCTGATCCTATTACAAGAACAACTTGGGATAATTATTTAACAATTTCTCAGGCTGATGCTGATAGATTAGAGTTGAAGAATTGGAACGTTGCTAATGGTGGACTAAACGGTAATTATGTAGATGTTACAGTAAATGGTGTAACGATTTCTAATGTGCCAGTGATTATTCAACCAGGACAAGCTAAAGGTTCAGTAGGTTTATCATTTGGTTATGGTAGAACAGCAGGTTTAAAACCTGAAATGCAAACAGGTGTAAATGCATATCCATTATATCAAAATTTTAATGGAGCTCAAGATGTAACGATTACCAAAACTACAGGTGAGCATGAGTTTGCATGTACTCAATTACATAATACTTTAATGGGTCGTGGTGACATCATTAAAGAAACTAATTTAGAGATATTTAATACATACAATAGAGAAGATAAAGAGCATGGCTGGAATAAAGTTCCTGTTGTGTCTTTAAACCATAATCCTGTTAAAGTTACTGAACCTGAAGTAGATTTATGGGATTCGTTTGATCGTTCAGTTGGCCATCACTTCAATTTATCAATTGACTTAAACGCTTGTACTGGTTGTGGATCATGTGTAATTGCATGTCATGCAGAGAATAATGTACCTGTCGTTGGTAAAACTGAAGTAAGACGAAGTAGAGATATGCACTGGTTGCGTATAGATCGCTACTATTCTTCTCAAGATTCATTCGAAGGTGATAACGAAAAGAAAGATAATATTTCTGGTTTAAACAGCTCATTGAGTGAGTTTGGAGAAATGGAAAGTCCTTCTGATAATCCTCAAGTAGCTTTTCAACCTGTAATGTGTCAGCACTGTAATCACGCACCTTGTGAAACGGTTTGTCCTGTTGCTGCAACAGTACATGGTCGTCAAGGTCAGAATCAAATGGCTTATAACCGTTGTGTAGGTACACGTTATTGTGCTAACAACTGTCCTTATAAAGTACGTCGTTTTAACTGGTTCTTATATAATAAGAATGATGAGTTTGATTACTACATGAATGACGATTTAGGACGTATGGTATTAAATCCAGATGTTGTAGTTCGTTCTCGTGGTGTAATGGAAAAATGTTCATTCTGTATACAGAAAACTCAGAAGACTATTTTGGATGCAAAACGTGATGGTAGAGAAGTGAAAGATGGGGAATTCCAAACAGCTTGTTCTGCAGCTTGCGGAAATGGAGCAATGGTATTTGGTGATGTTAATGATAAAGGAAGTAAGATTACAGCATTAAAAGAAGATGATCGTATGTATCACTTGTTAGAAAGTGTTGGTACAAAACCTAATGTTATGTATCAAGCAAAAGTGAGAAACACATCAAAAGCATAAATAAATTAAAGAAACAAGTATATAATTATGGCGTCTCATTACGAAGCACCTATTAGAAGACCTTTGGTAACTGGAGAAAAATCGTATCACGATGTTACAGTTGATGTAGCAAGACCAGTTGAAGGCAAAGCCAACAGAGCATGGTGGATTGTTTTCAGCATTGCTTTGGTTGCATTCCTTTGGGGAATAGGTTGTATTATTTATACCATATCTACTGGTATTGGAGTTTGGGGTCTTAATAAGACCGTAAACTGGGCTTGGGATATTACTAACTTCGTTTGGTGGGTTGGTATTGGTCACGCAGGAACACTGATTTCTGCCGTGCTTTTACTTTTCCGTCAAAAATGGAGAATGGCAATTAACCGTTCTGCGGAAGCCATGACTATTTTCTCAGTAGTACAAGCAGGTTTATTCCCAATTATTCACATGGGTCGTCCTTGGTTAGCGTATTGGGTATTACCAATTCCAAATCAATTTGGATCTTTATGGGTGAACTTTAATTCACCGCTACTTTGGGATGTATTTGCAATTTCTACGTATTTATCTGTGTCATTAGTTTTCTGGTGGACAGGTTTATTACCAGATTTCGCAATGTTAAGAGATAGGGCAGTTCGTCCTTTCCAAAAGAAAATTTATTCATTAGTAAGTTTCGGTTGGTCTGGTAGAGCAAAAGATTGGCAACGTTTTGAAGAAGTATCTTTAGTACTTGCTGGTTTAGCAACACCTTTAGTACTTTCTGTACATACTATTGTATCATTTGATTTCGCAACATCTGTTATTCCAGGTTGGCATACAACTATTTTTCCTCCTTATTTTGTTGCAGGTGCAGTATTCTCAGGATTTGCTATGGTAAATACACTTCTTATTATTATGAGAAAAGTATGTAATCTTGAAGATTATATTACAGTACAACATATCGAGCTAATGAACATTGTAATTATGATTACAGGTTCTATTGTAGGTGTAGCTTATATCACAGAGTTATTTATAGCTTGGTATTCTGGTGTGGAGTACGAACAGTATGCTTTTTTAAATAGAGCAACTGGACCTTACTGGTGGGCATATTGGGCAATGATGTCTTGTAATGTATTCTCTCCGCAATTTATGTGGTTTAAGAAGTTAAGAACAAGTATTATGTTTTCATTCGTTATTTCTATTGTTGTAAACATTGGGATGTGGTTTGAACGTTTTGTTATTATCGTAACGTCGTTGCATAGAGATTATTTACCATCATCTTGGTCTATGTTCTCTCCAACATTTGTTGATATCGGAATCTTTATTGGAACGATAGGTTTCTTCTTTGTATTATTCTTATTGTATTCACGTACATTCCCAGTAATTGCGCAAGCAGAAGTAAAAACAATATTAAAGTCTTCTGGTGAGCGTTACAAGAACATTAGAGAGCATGGTGATAGTCTAGTTGGTACAGGTGCAGATGTAAGAACATCTAGTTTAGTTGCAAGCAATGTATCTCCAAAGAAAATAGAAACGTCATCAACTGATGATAATTCGACTAAAGTCAATGACCTTTTAGGAAGTATTGGTGCTTTTGATTCAGCAACACAATCGGCTGACGACTTAAAAGTTGTCAATGGTATTGGACCGAAGATGGAAGAAGTACTTAATAGTATAGGTATTTATACGTTCCTTCAGGTAAGTAAGATGACGAAAAAAGAATACGACTTGTTAGATTCAATTACCGGTACATTCCCAGGAAGAGCAGAACGTGATGATTGGTCAGGACAAGCTAAAAATTTATTAAACAACTAATATAGTCTATGGAAGCTTCGAAAGTAATTCATGCTATTTATACAGATGATGATGTATTAATGTCAGCCGTTAAAAAGGTTAAGGCAGAGAAACATCACATTGAAGAAATATATACACCTTTTCCAGTTCACGGACTAGACAAGGCAATGGGATTGGCACCTACACGATTAGCTATTACAGCTTTCTTGTATGGTTGTGTTGGTATTACTGTTGCAACAGTGATGATGAACTATATAATGATTACAGATTGGCCTCAAGATATTGGAGGAAAACCAAGTTTTAGTTATTTAGAGAATATGCCAGCATTTGTTCCTATTATGTTTGAGCTTACTGTATTTTTTGCAGCTCACTTAATGGTGATAACATTTTATTTAAGAAGTAGAATGTGGCCGTTTAAGAAAGCAGAGAATCCAGATCCAAGAACAACGGATGATCATTTTTTAATGGAAATTGCTGTTCATGGTAATGAAGAGTCATTAGCAGCACTTTTAAAAGAAACTGGAGCTGTTGAGATAAATATTGTTGATAAAGATGAAGATGCACATTAATATGAAGACATCATTAAAATATATCGTAGTATTAGTACTATTGGTAAGCTTTGTGTCTTGCCAAAAGAACTCAAGACCAAACTATCAGTACATGCCAAACATGTATGAGTCTATTGGTTATGAAACCTATCAAGATTCTGATGCTTTTAAAGGTGATATGGAAGCACAATTACCAGCTGAAGGTTCTATTCCAAGAGGAGATTTTATGCCTTTTGAAATTGAAAACACAAATGATGGTTTTGCTTATGCTAAAACTAGTTTAAGTAGCCCTTTGGATTCTTTACAAGTAGATTACGCTAATGGTAAAATATTGTATGATATTTATTGTGGAATTTGTCACGGAACTAAAGGTAATGGAAAAGGTAAATTAGTACAACGCGAAAAGATTTTAGGTGTACCAAGCTACGATGATGTAGGTAGAGCAATTACAACAGGTAGTATTTACCACGTTATTTATTACGGTAAAAATACAATGGGTTCTTATGCTAACCAATTGAGTGAAAATGAACGTTGGCAAGTTGTGGCTTATGTTGAGAAGCTAAAAGCAGATTTAGAAAAATAAGATTTAGATAAAGATTATATAAATGGAATATAAAATTTCAAATCGATTAAAAATTGGAGCTATCATTTTAATGGTCTTAGGATTATTGGGTGTTGGTTACGGCTTTATGGATTCACATCATTACGAAACTGTTGATGATGTAAAAGAATTGTTGGCAGGCGAAGCACATCATGGTGCAAGTCATGATGATGGACATACAGAAGAAGCACACGAAGAATCTCATGGTGAATCTGTAGCACACGCAGAAGAAGGTCATGGTGATGAAGCACATGGTGCAGAAGCTACAGAACATAAAATGAGTCATGAAGAGCATGTACTACATCAAATACATAACAGACCTTATTCTGCATTATATGTTGCGGCATTCTTTTTCTTTATGATTGCTTTAGGTGTATTAGCCTTTTATGCTGTACAATATGCAGCACAAGCAGGTTGGTCGCCAGTATTATTTAGAGTTATGGAAGGGATTACATCATATGTATTACCTGGTGGATTAATAGTTTTAGCTATTGCATTTGTTGCAGATAGTCATTTGTTTGTTTGGTTAACCGATGGTATGACTACAAAAGGTAGTGATAATTATGATGCCTTAGTAGCAGGAAAATCAGGATGGTTAAATAAAACAGGATTTTTTATAAGAGGTCTTATTTTCTTAGGAGGTTGGTCATTATATAGATATTTTTCAAGAAAGTTCTCAGTTGCACAAGATAATGCTGATGTAAACGATAACCGAAATTTTAAAAAGAACTTCAGAATTTCTGCAGCATTCTTAGTATTCTTTATCTATACGGAGTCAATGATGTCTTGGGATTGGATAATGAGTGTAGATCCACATTGGTTTAGTACCTTGTTTGGATGGTATTTATTAGCAGGTATGCTTGTTTGTGGTGTTACTACGATTGCAATGATTGCTATTTATCTAAAATCTAAAGGTTTATTAGAACATGTAAATGATAGCCATATTCATGATTTAGCTAAATTTATGTTTGGATTTAGTATTTTCTGGACGTACTTATGGTTCTCACAATTTATGTTAATCTGGTATTCTAACATACCTGAAGAAGTGACGTATTTTATAACACGTATTGAAGATTATAACTTACCATTCTTTGGTATGGTAGCAATGAATTTCCTATTCCCATTATTACTATTAATGAATAGTGATTTCAAACGTGTTAACTGGTTTGTTATTATGGCTGGTATTGTAATTCTTTGTGGTCACTATGTAGATATTTTCAATATGATTATGCCTGCAACAGTTGGTGATAGATGGTTTATTGGAATTCCTGAAATAGGCGCAATATTATTATTTGGTGGTTTGTTTTTGTTTATTGTGTTTACAGCTTTAGGTAAATATCCATTGAAACCAAAAGGAAATCCATTTATTAAGGAAAGTGAACATTTCCATTATTAATTTTATTTAAATAAGAACAGAAACGATAATGACTGCTTTATTAACGATTATAATTGTACTCTTTGTTGCTGTTGCCCTATGGCAAATGGTAAAGATTTTTGACTTGGCTCAGGTTGGCACATCCAATACGCAAGTTGCAGATGATAATGACAACAAAATCAATGGCTATTTAATGATAGGTTTTTTGATTTTCATTTATGTCATAACTATTCTTAGTTTTTGGTATTTAGGTGATTTACCACTAATGTCTAATGCAGCATCAGCTCATGGTCCAGAACTAGATAGCTTAATGATTATCTCTATGGTAGTCATTTTTATAGTGCAAACGATTACCCAATTTTTATTGCATTATTTCGCCTTTAAGTATAGAGGTGAAAAAGGAAAAAAAGCATTATTCTACGCAGATAATAATACCTTAGAATTTATTTGGACAATTATTCCTGTAATTGTTTTAGCGGGTTTAATTATTTGGGGTTTATTCACTTGGAATGATATTATGAATATCAATGAAGATGATGATCCTATGGTTATTGAATTATACGCGCAACAATTTAACTGGAAAGCACGCTACAGTGGTGGAGATAATGTATTAGGTAAAGCTAATGTAAGATTGATAGATATAGATCGTGCTAATGTTTTAGGTATAGATGAAGAAGATCCTAATGCTCAAGACGATGTTATTGTAACTGAACTTCACTTACCTTTAGGTCAGCCAGTAGTTTTTAAAATGCGATCTCAAGATGTATTACACTCGGCTTATATGCCACACTTTAGAGCACAGATGAACTGTGTTCCAGGTATGGTAACCCAATTTGGTTTTACACCAACCATTACAACTGCAGAAATGCGCGAGAATCCGGATATGGTTGAAAAAGTCAAAAACATTAATGAACTTAGAAGAGATAGAAAGGAAGAGATAGAAGAAATGGGACAGGAGTTGGTTTATGAATTTGATTATTTATTGATTTGTAATAAAATTTGTGGTAAGTCGCACTACAATATGCAAATGAAGATTATTGTAGAAACACAAGAGGAATATGATGCGTGGATGAAAGAGCAGAAGACCTTCCCAAATTCACTAAATTAATAGAATTTTTTTAAGAAAAAGATAATAGAGATTATGTCAGCAACTATAGATACACACAGTCACGACGACGACCACGACGTACATCATCACAAAGAAACATTTGTAACTAAATACATATTTAGCCAAGATCATAAGATGATTGCTAAACAGTACTTAATTACAGGGACTATAATGGGAGTTATTGGTGTTATAATGTCTATAATGTTCCGTATGCAAATCGCTTGGCCTGAACAGCCAAACGTTTTATTTGAGGCTATATTAGGTAAATGGGCTCCAGATGGAGTAATGGATGCAGATATTTATTTGGCTTTAGTGACTATACATGGTACCATTATGGTATTCTTTGTACTTACTGCTGGTTTAAGTGGTACGTTTAGTAACCTGTTAATTCCGTTGCAAATTGGAGCGAGAGATATGGCTTCAGGATTCCTTAATATGGTTTCGTATTGGTTATTTTTCATCTCTTGTATTATTATGATTTCTTCTTTATTTGTAGAAGCTGGACCAGCTGCTGCTGGATGGACAATTTATCCACCATTATCTGCATTACCAATGGCACAAGGAGGTTCCGGAATGGGTATGACGCTTTGGTTAGTGTCAATGGCAATTTTCATCGCCTCATCTTTATTAGGTTCACTAAATTATATTGTTACTATAATAAACTTACGTACTAAAGGTATGTCAATGACAAGATTACCTTTAACGATATGGACATTCTTTGTTACAGCTATTTTAGGTGTTGTTTCATTTCCAGTTTTATTATCAGCAGCTTTATTGCTAATTATGGATAGAAGTTTTGGTACTTCATTTTTCTTATCAGATATATTTATTCAAGGAGAAGTATTACATTATCAAGGTGGATCTCCAGTATTATTTGAACACTTATTTTGGTTTTTAGGACATCCAGAAGTATATATTGTAATCTTGCCAGCAATGGGATTAGTTTCCGAAATTATGGCGAGTAGCTCACGTAAACCAATCTTTGGATATCGTGCTATGATTGCATCTATTTTAGCAATTGGATTCTTATCTACTATTGTTTGGGGACACCACATGTTTATTTCAGGTATGAATCCGTTCTTAGGATCTGTATTTACATTTACAACACTACTGATTGCTATACCATCTGCTGTAAAAGCCTTTAACTGGATTACCACATTATGGAAAGGGAATCTACAAATGAATCCAGCCATGTTATTTTCTATAGGTTTCGTTTCTACATTTATTACAGGTGGATTGACAGGAATCATTCTTGGGGATTCAGCTTTAGATATCAATGTGCATGATACCTATTTTGTAATTGCTCACTTCCATTTAGTAATGGGTATATCTGCACTTTATGGAATGTTTGCAGGTATTTATCACTGGTATCCAAAAATGTTTGGTCGTATGTTGAACAAAAATTTAGGCTATTTACATTTCTGGATCACTGCAGTTTGTGCTTATGGAGTTTTCTTCCCAATGCACTTTATAGGTATGGCAGGATTACCGAGACGTTATTATACAAATTCAAACTTCCCACTATTTGATGATTTAGCAAATGCGAATGTTATCATTACTATATTTGCAATCATTGGAGGTTTAGCACAGCTTATTTACTTATACAACTTCTTTAGTAGTATATTCTTTGGAAAGAAAGCAGAGCAGAATCCATGGAGATCTACAACATTAGAGTGGACAGCACCTATGAAACATATTCATGGTAATTGGCCAGGTGCAATACCACATGTATACCGTTGGTCTTACGATTACAGTAAACCAGGACATGATGATGACTTTGTACCACAGAATATACCAATGAAAGAGGGAGAAGAGGAATTACAGCACTAAACAAATTCCTTTGAAAAAAGGAATCTCATAATAAACAAGGAAAGACCTTTGGAAAGCATAAAGTTTCCAAAGGTCTTTTTCATTATATTTGAGTTATGTCTAAATATTTATTTCTAGTATTCTCATTGTTGATTTTAATGTCTTGTAATAATGAGCCTAAAGTTGAAGAGGAAACAAGAATTATATATGAATTAGATCAAAAGTATTCTAACTTTATAATAAATCATTTCGAAGAAAAATTTAATGAGAATAGTGATTATTTGGATAAATTTAATTTTGAAAAACAATATGTCCAAATAGGAAATGTAAAATCAGATATTGGGAGCACAAGAGTTGCATTTTATACGAATAGAGAAATTAGAGGATATATTCAACTTGCTTCTAAGACAAATAGATTTTTAAAACTATCTAATAATTACATTATACCCATTGTCTTTTTAGAAGATATTTTATACGTAAAAAATAAAGAAAAATTTTTAGGCTCTGTGATGGGAGGAGGGAAAGTCTTTTATTTAAATGAAAGAAAGAAAACTATTACTTGGGTTGCAGAAATGTAATTATTAAATTTGAAATAATATAACTTAATAAGATTCCTGTCTGCGCAGGAAGTACGATGAACGAAAACCTAAATCCACACAGTGATAACTTCACACCAGAAGAATTAGATGTCGAAAAGAAATTAAGACCCTTAACGTTTGACGACTTTACAGGTCAGGATCAAGTGTTGGAAAACTTATTGGTTTTTGTCCAAGCTGCAAACTTAAGAGAGGAAGCATTAGATCACACCTTATTTCATGGACCTCCAGGTTTAGGTAAAACAACATTAGCACATATTTTGGCTAATGAATTGGATGTTGGTATAAAAGTTACATCAGGACCTGTTTTAGATAAGCCAGGAGACTTAGCTGGTTTACTAACTAATCTCGATGAACGTGATGTGTTATTTATAGATGAAATCCATCGGTTAAGTCCAATTGTAGAAGAGTATTTGTATTCTGCAATGGAAGACTACAAGATTGATATTATGATCGAATCTGGTCCAAATGCAAGAACCGTTCAACTCAACTTGAATCCATTTACATTAATTGGTGCAACCACACGTTCAGGATTGTTAACTGCTCCAATGCGAGCTCGATTTGGAATTCAAAGCCGTTTACAATATTATAAAACCGAATTATTGACCACTATTGTGCAACGTAGTGCTTCAATATTAAATATGCCAATAACTATGGAAGCTGCGATAGAAATTGCTGGTAGAAGTAGAGGAACACCACGTATTGCTAATGCAATGTTAAGACGCGTTAGAGATTTTGCACAAATAAAAGGCAATGGGAAAATAGATATCGAAATAGCTAAATTTGCTTTGAAAGCATTAAATGTTGATGCTTACGGATTGGATGAAATGGATAATAAGATTCTAACCACTATAATCGAAAAGTTTAAAGGAGGACCAGTTGGAATTAGTACTATTGCAACAGCAGTAAGTGAAAGTACAGAAACCATTGAAGAAGTGTACGAACCTTTTTTAATTCAGCAAGGATTTATTATGCGCACACCTCGTGGACGTGAAGTAACAGAACAAGCTTATAAACATCTGGGAAAGATAAAAGGACCAACTCAAGGAGGTTTGTTTTAAAAAAGCCCATTCTAACCTTCCCAAAGGGAAGGAATTAGTACTTTAATCGCTAATTTGAAAAATATTCGTTGTTCATATATTGTAAAAACCTGGATGTTGAACATAGTGTCAGGCTGAGCCCTTCGACTGCGCTCAGGATAAATTAAAGTCGAAGTCCATCTAAAAACCTAAGCCCAATTATAGATAAATCTAAAATCTTGAACCCAAAGCAAAACATACCAACAGTTCCTCTAAGTAGATTTATTAAACATTCACTAGAAATATTAAAAAACCCGTTACCATTTCATCATCAAAATTTTGAGGAACAAGGAGATGTTTTCAAGTTAAAAATTGGATTTAAAAACAGTGTCGTTTTTGTTCGTGATGCAACATTGGCAGAATATGTACTTCAAAAGAATCAGAAGAATTATACGAAGTCTAAAATTCAAACAGAAGATTTAGCAAAGTATGTTGGTAAAGGGTTGTTAACTGCCGAAGGTGAGCATTGGAAAAAACAACGGAAACTCATTCAGCCCGCTTTTCATAAAAAACAGTTAGAGAATCTTTTAGAAAGTATTAAAAGTGCAATTCTCTTAGAATACGAAAAAATAAAACCTAATAAACGACTAGATATATTTCCTATTCTGAACGATTTAGCATTCCAAACCGTAGTGAAATCGTTATTTAGTAGTGCAGCAAATCAGGATGATATAAATCGTCTGCAATATATTACTGAACAAGCTCAAAAAATGTTGGTTAAAGAATTGCGACAACCGTATTTAGGTTGGTGGTTTAATTTAAGTGGAGAGATTCAAAAACATATTGAATTAACAAACGAAGCACGTCAAATATTAAAACGAATCGTTAACGAGCGAAGAGCTTCAAATGTAAAAGAAGACGATTTGTTAGACATGCTTTTAGATGCAAAGTATGACGATGGCAAATCAATGGAAGAAGAACAGCTCATTGACGAAATCTTGATTCTATTTACTGCAGGTCACGAAACCACTTCAAATGCACTCACATTTACGATGCAATTATTAGCCTTGCATCCAGAATGGCAAGACAAAATATATAACGAACGTTCAGAAATAAAAAGCGAAAGTGATGATCTAATGGATTTGGTAAGCAAGTCTAAAATGTGCCAGCAAGTATTAGAAGAAGCTATGCGACTCTATCCACCAGCATATTTTATAGATCGTGTTAATATAGAGCCAGATACTTTTAACGGAATGGATTTTGAAGCTAGATCCAACTTGCTATTTTCGGTTTACGAAATGCATCGTCATCCTAAATTATGGGAACAACCTAATACTTTTTTACCAGAGCGTTTTAATGAAGGTAGTAGAAAATTTTCATCACAATATTTTCCGTTTGGTGCTGGACCACGGAAATGCATTGGTAATAATTTTGCGATGTTCGAAATGATTATTGCAATTTCAGAATTAGTTTCAAACTATAAAATTCATCCAGAGTTTGATGAGATAGACATCACTCCTTTGATTACTTTAAAACCTAAAAAGGCATTTTTAAAGTTTGAAAAAAGAAGTAAATTATAATGTGAGGCTGAGATCCGATAAAAAATATTTCAAGCGGTTGTGATGACGTAAAAATCAAAATTGAATATGAAAGTTGCTATTTTAATGAGTTAGGATTGTCCCCTTGAGGGGACTTTAGGGGTGTTTTTTTAGTATAGAAAGCCTATGAAACCAACAAACACGTCAATGATAGCGCAGTCAAAGCCCTTGGGAAACTCTTAAGCCTAGTAATAGAATTAGAATATTAATTGAATAATAAAGCTAAATACACGCAACTCATAAAATCCGAAGCCAAACGCCTCGGGTTTTTGTCATGTGGCATTAGCAAAGCGCAATTTTTAGAAGAAGAAGCACCAAGATTAGAAGCTTGGTTAAACAAGAATATGAATGGCAAAATGCGTTACATGGAAAACCATTTTGATAAACGTTTAGATCCAACATTGTTGGTAGAAGGTTCAAAAAGTGTCATCTCATTATTATTAAACTATTATCCTTCAGAAATTCAAAACGAAGACTCCTATAAAATTTCAAAATACGCTTATGGTAACGATTATCATTTCGTTATAAAAGATAAATTAAAATCGCTTTTACATTTTATCCAGGATGAAATAGGAGAGGTTGGTGGACGAGCATTTGTAGATTCTGCACCAGTTTTAGATAAAGCATGGGCTGCAAAATCTGGTTTGGGTTGGATAGGGAAACACAGTAACTTATTAACCCAACAAATTGGTTCGTTTTATTTTATAGCTGAATTAATTATAGATTTAGAACTCGAATACGACCACGCAACCACAGATCATTGTGGCACGTGTACAAAATGTATTGACGCTTGCCCAACAGAGGCTATTACTGAACCTTATGTAGTAGATGGCAGTAAATGTATATCGTACTTCACAATAGAACTCAAAGAAAACATACCAACAGAATTTAAGGGGAAATTTGATGATTGGATGTTTGGTTGCGATATCTGCCAAGATGTTTGCCCTTGGAATCGGTTTTCTAAATCGCACAATGAACCTTTATTCAACCCACATCCCGAATTATTGGATATGACTAAAAAAGATTGGGAGGAAATTACAGAAGATACCTTTAGAAAAGTGTTTCAGAAATCGGCTGTAAAACGCACTAAGTTTTCTGGTTTAGAACGGAATATTGGGTTTTTGAAGGGTTGAATTATTTCTTTTAATTATTTACTTTAATATTTAAAGCATAACGGGTTCCTTTTAATTGTCCTGTTTTTATAAAAATTCCTTTTTGGACTAAATCGGCTAAATCTCGTGTTGCAGTTGAAGCTGATGTTTTGGCAATTTTTGTGTAATTATCTGCACTTAGTCCACCAATAAAGCCAGAGTGGCCAGCTTCGAAAAATCGTTCTATAACTTTAAGTTGTCTTGCATTAATTGTAGATAAATAAAGGTCAAAGAATTTGGCTTTTTCTATAATAAAATCAATTCGTTTTAAGGTGTCTTGTTGTGCATCTATTATGGTTTGTCCAAAATATACTAACCAATCTGTAATCTCTAAGGTTTTATTATTGTTTTCTAAGGCTATGTAATAATCTTTTCTATAAGTTTCAATAGTGTTAGATATTGAAATTAAAGCTGGTTTATTAGTGCTTAGAGCAATTGATTTTTCTGAAATAGCGCGAGCAATACGACCATTTCCGTCTTCAAAAGGATGAATGCATACAAAATATAAATGCGCAATTCCTGCCTTAACTAATGGTAATAATGTTGAGTTGGTGTTAAGATTGTGTACTGTATTAAACCAAGATAGAAATTGTTCCATTTCTTTATCTATTGTTGGAGAAGGAGGTGCTTCAAAATGAATAGTGCGTCTGTCTAATCTGCCAGAAACAACTTGCATCGCATCTTTGTGAGTTCTATAACGACCAATATCTGTTAAATCACGTCTTCCATTGGTAATCATTTTATGCCATTCAAAAAGCTGAAGGTGCGATAATGGTTTGTTGTAGTTTAGGTATAAATCTACCATCATTTCAGATATACCAAACTCAGCAGGATTTACATTACGCTTTTCAGAAGATAGTCCTAAATTGTGTTTTATTGAGGATTGCACACTAATTCGGTCTAAATATTCGCCTTCAATTTTAGAAGTTTTAATAGCTTCATCACTTAAAATATCTATAAGAATGTCATCTTTAGAATCTTTATTTACATGCTTTAAAGCTCCTAAAACTATACCATTGTTTTCTGAGAATTTATATTCAAGCGTTTTTAGAGCTTCAATATTATAAGAAAAACTTGGCCATTGCGCATGTTGCCAATTCCATATTTTATGTGCCATTGAGCTATAAAGTTTATTATATAGCTCAAATTTACTAAATTTTTGAGCTATAACAGTAATTTATTCGGCTCAAACATGATAAAAAGGATAAGCCAATTAGTAAATTTAATCGGCTCATTTATGAAATATTACTTTATCAATAAACAGAATTATTGGATATGATTAAAAAAGATTGGGTGGAAATTACAGAAGACACCTTCAGAAAAGTATTTCAGAAATCTGCTGTAAAGCGGACTAAGTTTTCTGGTTTGGAACGGAATATTGAGTTTATTAATTCATAATTCTTCACTTGTCGTATCTTTGTCGCTTATTCCATTCAAAGTTATGAGCAAACAAAGCAAACGCATAGAAGCCTTAGTATATCACGCAAAGCCAACACCTGGAAAAATAAAAGTAGTACCAACTAAAAAATATGCATCGCAGCGCGATTTATCTTTAGCCTATTCTCCTGGTGTTGCAGAGCCTTGTTTAGAAATTGCAAAAGATGTAGAAAATGTATACAAATACACAGCTAAAGGGAATCTTGTTGCCGTAATATCTAATGGAACAGCAGTTTTGGGTTTGGGAAATATTGGTCCAGAAGCTTCAAAACCTGTAATGGAAGGAAAAGGATTGCTCTTTAAAATATTTGCAGATATAGATGTATTTGATATTGAAGTTGATACAGAAAACATTGAAGAATTTATAGCAACCGTAAAAAATATAGCTCCAACATTTGGAGGTATAAACCTTGAAGATATTAAAGCACCTGAAGCTTTTGAAATAGAACGACGTTTAAAGGAGGAATTAGATATTCCCGTTATGCATGACGACCAACATGGTACAGCCATTATTTCGGCAGCAGCTTTGTTAAATGCGTTAGAATTAACTGAAAAGAAAATAGATGAAGTTAAAATAGTGGTTAGTGGAGCTGGAGCTGCTGCAATTTCTTGTACAAGATTATACCAAGCTTTTGGTGCTAAGCGCGAAAACATCGTTATGCTAGATAGTAAAGGTGTTATTAGAGACGATAGAGAAAGTCTAACTACAGAAAAAGCCGAATTTGCCACACATCGAAAAATAGACATGCTTGATGAAGCCATGAAAAACGCAGATGTGTTTGTTGGCTTATCACAGCCAAATATTGTAACGCCAGAGATGCTATTGTCTATGTCTGTAAATCCTATAGTGTTTGCGATGGCAAATCCAGTTCCAGAAATTAATTACCAACTTGCTATTGATACTAGAGACGATATTATTATGGCAACCGGTCGTAGCGATCATCCTAATCAAGTTAATAATGTACTCGGATTCCCTTTTATTTTTAGAGGAGCTTTAGATGTTAGAGCAACAAAAATTAACGAAGCTATGAAAATGGCAGCAGTTAAAGCTTTGTCTGCTTTGGCAAAAGAACCTGTGCCAGAACAGGTAAATATTGCGTATTCCCAAACACGTCTCACTTTTGGTAAAGATTATATCATCCCAAAACCTTTTGATCCAAGATTAATTGCAGAAGTTCCTCCAGCAGTAGCAAAAGCTGCAATGGAGAGTGGAGTTGCTAAAGAGCCAATTGATGATTGGGATCGTTATAAAAATACATTATTAGAACGTTTAGGTTCCGATAATAAGTTGGTGCGTATGTTATTAGGAAGAGCTAAGAATAATCCTAAACGTGTAGTTTTTGCAGAAGCAGATCAGCTCGATGTGCTAAAAGCTGCCCAAATTGCTTATGAAGAAGGTATCGCACATCCTATTCTTTTAGGTAGAAAAGAAACTATTCTTGAGTTGATGGCAGAGATTGAGTTTGATGCAGATGTGCCTATTATAGATCCAAAATCAGATGAAGAATTTGATCGTAAAAATGGATATGCAAAAGCTTATTGGAAAAAACATAAACGAGATGGTGTAACTATTTACTCTGCTGAAAAGAAAATGCGAGAGCGTAACTATTTTGCTGCAATGATGGTAAATGAAGGTGATGCAGATGCACTTATTACAGGTTATTCTCGTAATTATCCTTCAGTAGTAAAGCCTATGCTAGAGTTAATTGGTATGGCAGAAGGTATAACAAGAGTTGCAACAACTAATGTTATGATGACCCAACGTGGACCAATGTTTTTAAGTGATACGTCAATAAATATTGCTCCTACAGCTCAAGATTTGGCTAAAATTGCTCGTATGACATCACGAGTTGCAAAAATGTTTGGTATTGAACCTGTAACGGCTATGATTTCATATTCTAACTTTGGTTCTTCAGAAAACCCTAGAGCAGAAAAAGTAAGAGAAGCAGTTGCTTATTTACATGAAAGATATCCAGAGATGGTGGTTGATGGCGAATTGCAAACCGATTTTGCTTTAAATTCAAAAATGCTTCAAGATATTTTTCCGTTTTCAAAATTAGCAGGCCGTAAAGTGAACACGCTTATTTTTCCAAATTTAGATGCGGCAAATATTACCTATAAACTATTGAAAGAACTCAATAAAGCAGAATCTATTGGTCCAATTATGATGGGAATGCACAAACCAGTTCACATTTTACAATTAGGAGCAAGTGTAGATGAAATTGTAAATATGACGGCAATTGCAGTTATTGATGCACAAGAACGAGAGAAAAAAATGAAGAAATAACAGGTAATTGTATAGTGAATAAATAGTTTACAGTCTCAGTCTCAGTCTCAGTCTCAGTCTCAGTCTCAGTCTCAGTCTCAGTCTCAGTCTCAGTCTCAGTTTTTAGTTGTTTGTTTTAAGATTTTTCACAAATGAAATAATCGAAGTAAATTACAATCGTTTGCTGTAAACTCTCTGCGCATCTCTGTGAAAACTCCGTGTATCTCTGCGTAATATTTCACGCCAAGCCGCCAAGTAGCAAAGAATCGGTGTAAATCTCCCGAAGAAAAATTGGGACAAGCTGTAAAATCAGTGTCAAAAAGAACTCTGAGTAAGTTTCCGTAAAGATTAGTGCCAATTAGTGAAATTCGTGTCAAAAAAACAGGAGTTACACATCTATAAGCATAACTTCAAACCTATGCAAATCCATATAATCTGCATCAAAAATTTTCAATATCAAAATTCATACTTATAACGCATCTTACAATCTATGGAATGAAAATAATTTTATTACATTTGGTTTTTTAACTTTTCGTAATAAATGATTACACACATAGAAGGCAAACTTGTTGAAAAAAATCCGACAGACATTGTTATAGATTGCAATGGAGTTGGGTATTTTATTAATATCTCATTGCATACATTTTCTCAAATTCCAGATAAAGAACATCTAAGACTTTACACGTATCTTCAAGTGCGAGAAGATTCACAGAGTCTCTATGGGTTTTCTACTAAAACAGAACGCGAAATTTTCAAATTATTAATTTCAGTGAGTGGCATCGGAGCTAATATTGCGCGCACTATGTTATCATCTTTAACTCCAGAACAAGTAAAAGAAGGTATTGCTATCGGAGACGTAGCGCTAATTCAAAGTGTAAAAGGTATTGGAGCAAAAACGGCGCAACGCGTAATTATAGATTTAAAGGATAAAGTGTTAAAAGTATATGGTATAGACGAACTTTCTTTAATCCCAAACAATACACACAAAGATGAAGCGTTATCTGCTTTAGACGTTTTAGGATTTAATAAAAAACAATCCGAAAAAGTTGTCGATAGAATTTTACAAGCCCAACCAGATGCCCTTGTAGAGCAAATTATTAAAGAAGCTCTAAAAAACTTATAATGCAATTAAATACAACTCACCATAATCAACTCTATTCTTTGAGGTTTTATTGCGTATTAGCTTTTATAATGCTAATAAGTAATACGGTTTTTGCTCAAGAAACCGAAACCGAAACAGAACAAGATTCTACAAAAACAACCTTTGCATTAGGTAAGCTAAATATGCCTAATCCAAACAGTATTGTTTCAAAATATACTTACGATCCTATTTTAGATCGTTATATCTATACCGAAAAAATAGGAAAGTTTAATATCAATTATCCTTTAATTCTAACACCAAACGAATTTCAGGAACTAGTTCTACAAGAAAAGTTAAAGGCATATTACAAAAAAATGGCTGATGCTAAAGCCGGACAAAAAGAAGGCTCAGAGGAAGATCAGAAAAATTTATTACCAGAATTTTACGTGAATTCAGGATTGTTTGAAACCATATTTGGAGGGAATACCATAAATGTAGTGCCACAAGGTTCCGTTGAGGTTGATTTGGGAGTGTTGTTTTCTAAGCAAGATAATCCGTCATTGTCACCAAGAAATAGAACGAATTTTACTTTCGATTTTGACCAGAGAATTAGTTTAAGTTTATTAGGTAAAGTAGGAACGAGACTTCAGGTTACTGCAAATTATGATACCGAAGCGACATTCGATTTTCAGCAGGTTGTAAAATTAGAATATACACCAACCGAAGACGATATTATTAGAAAGATTGAGGTAGGTAACGTTAATATGCCATTAAATAGTTCACTAATTACTGGTGCGCAAAGTCTTTTTGGTGTTAAAACCGAATTGCAATTTGGTAAAACCAGAGTTACGGCTGTGTTTTCTGAACAACAGTCGCAATCCAAATCAGTAGTTGCAGAAGGAGGAGGAACGGTTGAAGAATTTGAATTCTTCGCAAGAGATTACGACGAAAACAGGCACTTTTTCTTAGCGCAATATTTTAGGGAGACTTACGATAAAGCTTTACTACAATATCCTTTTATAGATAATCAAGGACTTCAAATTACAAGAGCAGAAGTTTGGATAACTAACAGAAATAATCAAACTGAGAATGTTAGAAATATTGTTGCTTTTCAAGATTTAGGTGAATCTACAATAGAGAATATTGGACTCAATCCATTGCCACCAAACTTTGTGAATAATCCAGGTGCAAGACCAAGTAATGAAAACAATAATTTTGACCCTACAAACATTGGAGTAGGAAATTCATTGTTAAATGAAACGATTAGGAATATAACCAATATACAAGGTGGTGTAAATATACCTATTAACGAAGGTTTTGATTACGGCAAGTTAGAATCTGCACGGAAATTACGTGAAGGACAAGAGTACGTTTTAAATACTGAATTAGGTTATATCTCTTTAAATCAACGTTTACTTAACGACGAGGTCTTGGCTGTAGCGTTTCAATATACTATTGGAGGTCTGGTATTTCAGGTAGGTGAGTTTGCAAATGATGGTGTAGATGCGACTATAGTAGATGAAAATATTGGTGGAAATCCGGTTGTAAATAACCAGAGTTTGGTATTAAAAATGCTAAAAAGTGCAGTAACATCTGTAAATCAACCAATTTGGGATTTAATGATGAAAAACATCTATGATACTGGAGCATTTCAACTTAATCAAGACGATTTTAAACTTAATGTATTTTATACCGAAGCCTCTCCTTTAAATTATATAAGTCCGGTTGAAGGTACTACGTTTCCACCGTTTGATAATAACACACCATTTACTGGTGATGACACCGTTATAAGAGAGACACCATTAATACGACTCTTTCATTTAGACCGCTTAAACTTTAATAACGATCCGCAAGAAGGAGGAGATGGTTTCTTTGATTATGTGCAAGGCGTAACAGTATTGTCTCAAAACGGAAAAATAATTTTCACTAAAACACAACCTTTTGGTCGTTATTTATTTGATGTTTTAGATGATGATGGGAATCCTAATAACAACGATTTAGATTATCAACAAGACATTTATACAAATCCAAATCAAGAAAAATACGTTTACGATTTACTATATTCATCTACTAAAACTGAAGCTTTAGATGAAGCCGAAAAGAATAAATTTCAAATAAAAGGGCGTTTTAAAAGTAGTGGAGGAGGTGGAGGTATTCCTATTGGAGCTTTTAATGTGCCAAGAGGTTCGGTTAGAGTTACTGCTGGCGGAAGACAGCTTGTAGAAGGTGTAGATTATACAGTAAACTATCAATTAGGACGTGTAGAGATTTTAGACGAAGCTTTAAAAGCATCAAACACTCCAATTAACGTGTCTGTAGAAAATAATGCTGTTTTTGGCCAGCAAACTAAGCGTTTTACAGGAATTAATATTGAGCATCAATTCAATGAAGATTTTGTAATGGGTGCCACCTTATTAAATCTTAATGAACGTCCAATAACACAAAAAGCAAATTTTAACTCAGAACCTATAAATAACACCATTTTTGGTTTTAACGGAAATTATTCAACTGAAGTTCCGTTTTTAACACGTATGGTTAATAAACTACCAAATATAGATACAGATATGCCATCTAACCTATCATTAAGAGGTGAGTTTGCTTACTTATTACCAGGCTCATCAAAAGGTGCAGACTTTAATGGTGAAGCCACAGCCTATATTGATGATTTTGAAGGTACGCAAGGTGCAATAGATTTATTAAGTCCATTATCTTGGTCTTTATCTAGTCGTCCAAAAATCTTACCAGTAGGCACACTAGGAAGTGATGCTACAGGAATTGAAAATGGTTACGGAAGAGCGCTTTTAAATTGGTACACTATTGATCCTATTTTCTACAGTAACCAACGTCCTAGTGGTATTACTGATGATGATGTTTCAGAATTAGCCACACGTCGTATATTTATTGAAGAAATCTTTAATCAAGATATTGTACAAGGGCAAACCTCAGTAATTAACACATTAGATTTAGCCTACTATCCTACTGAGCGTGGACCATATAACTTTGATCCAACTGCAGCAGATAATGTATTAGATAATCCTAGTAATAGTTGGGCTGGTATTACAAGGCAAATTACGTCTACTGATTTTGAGCAAGCTAATGTTGAATATATAGAATTTTGGATTCAAGATCCATTTTTAGATAACCCAACCAATACAGGAGGTAAATTATTTATAAACCTTGGTAATATCTCAGAAGATGTTTTAAAGGATGGCAAAAAACAATATGAAAATGGTTTACCAGAAAATGGAGACGTTTCAGAATTAATACGAACTGATTTTGGTGGAGTCGTACCACAAAATCAGTCGCTTATTTACACGTTTGGAACTACTGGCGCAGAAAGAGCAAATCAAGATGTAGGTTTTGATGGTTTTGATGATGCCGAAGAAATTGCTGAGTTTGGAGGGCAATTTGGAGAAGATCCTGCAAATGATAATTACCAGTATTATCTAAATACTGACGGAGACATTTCAGAACGCTATAAAAAATATAATGGTGTAGATGGAAATACACCAGATACGTTTTCAGATACCAATAGAGGTTCTACAACACAGCCAGATGTAGAGGATATCAATAGAGACAATACCATGAATACTATTGATAGTTATTTTGAATATGAAATTGATATTACACCTACAAGTTTAGCTGACCCAAACAACCCTTATATAAATGATATTAAGGATGAGATTGAAGTAACGTTACCTAACGGAGAAGTAAGAAATGATATAAAATGGTATCAGTTTAGAATTCCTATTAATGAAGAAACCCAGCGAGTTGGTGGTATTTCAGATATACGTTCTGTTCGTTTTGCACGTCTATTTATGTCCAATTTTACTGAGAAAACAGTATTGCGTTTGGCAAGTTTAGATTTGGTACGTAGCGATTGGAGACGCTACGCCTTAGATTTAGATAATGATGCTACGAATAATAGTGACGATGCAGAATTTAATGTTGGTGTTGTTAGCATACAAGATAACCCAAATTATAAAATTCCGCCAGGTGTACAACAAGAGCAACTTAATAATAATAATAGTATCATAAGACAGAATGAACAGTCTTTAGTATTGCAAGCCTGTGAGTTAGAGCCAACAGATTCGCGTGGAGTATTTAAAAATATTAATGTAGATATGCGTCAGTACAAAAAACTACGGATGTTTATACATGCCGAAGCGCAGGAAGGTTCTATGTTAAATTCAGGTGAAATGGTTGGATTTATAAGAATGGGGAATGACTTTACTCAAAATTATTATCAAATTGAAGTACCATTGTTACCATCTTCTGATGCAGAAGGAAGTCAAGAAGAAAAGGTTTGGCCAGATGAGAATGAAATAAATATACCTTTAGAATTCTTGCAAACTATTAAAGCTCGTGGTATATCTGCGGTTACTTTAGGAAATCCAGATCCTACATATTATAATGTCATTGATGGAGTATTGAGTGAAACGGCATTAACGAATGGAAACGTTCCTTTTGATGCTGTAGAACATGACGGTATTAAGCAACAGCGAATTTCAATAAAAGGAAACCCGAATTTTGGAGATGTCAGAGTGTTAATGATTGGTGTTAAGAATGGTACTGATGCAGATATGGGAGAAGATGTTTGTGGTGAAGTTTGGTTTAACGAATTACGTATGTCTGATATGGAAAATGAAGGTGGTTGGGCAGCAGTAGTGAGTATGGATACTAGAATTGCTGATTTTGCAGATGTTAGTGTTACAGGAAGACGAAGTACCATAGGTTTTGGTAGTATTGAACAAGGACCAAATGAGCGAAGTTTAGAAGATGTAAAACAATACGATGTAGTTACTAATGTACAATTAGGACAATTATTACCAAAAAAATGGGGAGTTCAAATACCATTTAATTATGCGCAAAGTGAAGAGTTAATTACTCCTAAATTCGATCAGTTTTATAATGATCTTACCTTAGAGTCACGATTAGATGCTGCTAGTTCTGATGCTGAAGAGGATCGTATTAGAGAACAATCCGAAGATTACACCAAACGCCAAAGTATCAATTTCATAGGAGTTAGAAAACAGAAAACAGGTGAAGCAAAAAAACGTTTCTATGATGTAGAAAATCTAACATTCAATTATTCTTATAATAAGGTACAGCATCGCGATTTTGAAATTGAAAATGCTTTAGACCAAACTGTAAGAGCAGGCGCTAATTATAATTATGCTTTTGAACCTTTAAAAATTGAACCTTTTAAAAAGAACGATTCTCTTTTTACAGGTAAATATTGGAAAATCTTAAAAGACTTCAATCTTAATTTATTACCATCTAGTTTTTCTGTGAATACAGATATTAATAGACAGTTTAGCAAGCAGAAATTTAGAGAAGTAGAATTGGGAGGTGGTAATATTGGTATTGAAGAATTATTCCGAAGAAATTACACTTTTGATTTTCAATATGCCATTAATTACAATATTACAGATGCCTTGAGTTTAAACTTTACAGCTGCTAACACCAATATTGTGCGTAATTATTTTGTAGATGATCGTATTAATGGACGTCAAGATCCCGAGCTCAATGTTTGGGATGGTTTCTTTGATCCTGGAGACCCAAATTTTCAAACACAGCAGCTTCAAGTTAATTATGAATTGCCTTTATATAAAATTCCTGCGTTAAGCTTCTTAAAAACAACATATTCTTATAATGGTGCTTTTCAATGGCAAAAAGGATCTGATTTAAATGATGGATTAGTGTTAGATGGAGAGACCTATAATTTAGGTCATTCTATTCAGAATTCTAATACGCACAACATCAATTCTACACTTAATATGGAAACCTTATACAAAACTTTAGGTTTGGTTAGAAAAGGAAAACCAAGAGGTAGAGGACGAAGAGGAGTAGCGAAAAGTCGTTCTGTAAAATCAGATAAATCAATTGTTAATAAGGTGGATACAGATAAGAAGGATCCAAATAAATTAAGTACAGGCAAAAAAGCATATAACACTTTAATTGATGTGGTTACTATGGTGAAGCGTGTTCAGTTTAGTTATACGGAAAATAACGGAACATTCCTTCCAGGCTATTTACCTACACCTGGTTTTATAGGTACATTAAAACCAACGGTGGGTTATACTTTTGGTAGTCAGCGAAACATTAGACATTTAGCGGCTAGAAACGGTTGGTTAACAACATTTCCAGATCTAAACCAGCAATATACAGAAGTACAAAACACGTCACTCGACTATTCTATTAATGTTGAACCTATGAGAGATCTGAAAATAGATTTTATTGGTAATAGAACTTATGCTAAAAATGTATCTGAAAGCTTCAGAGCAATTGATGATGATGGTGATAATTTAAGTGATAGATATGATGATTTAATAACAAATTCTTTCGGAAACTACAGTATATCAACCGCATTAATTAAAACCGCATTTAGTAAAAGTGACGAAAACCAGTCGGCTACATTTAATGATTTTAGAGCCAATAGATTAGTTATTGCAAACCGATTGGCGCGAGAATTTTACGGCGCAACACCTTTTAACACAGATGCAGAAGGTTATCCAGAAGGTTTTGGTAAAAATAGCCAGCGCGTATTATTACCAGCATTTCTATCTGCTTACCAAGGCACTAATCCAAATAAAGCTAGTACTAGTGCATTTAGAGATATTCCAATACCAAATTGGACCCTGAAATATACAGGTTTAATGAAAGTTAAGTGGTTTAAGAAAACCTTCAGACGTTTTTCTATTCAACATAGTTATAGGTCAAATTATACGATAAATCAATTCAGAACAAATTTAGATTTAGTTGATGGGAATTTAATTCCTGGAATAGCCTTCGATGAACAGCCTGATAATGTTAAAGACCAAGCAGGTAATTATAAAAATGAAACACTATATAGTAATATCAACTTAGAAGAGCAGTTTAGCCCTTTATTTCGTTTAGATTTTGAAATGAAGAATTCTATTAAGGTTTTGGCAGAAATGAAAACAGATAGAACATTATCATTAAGTTTTGATAATAATTTAATGACTGAAATTCAAGGTAAGGAATATACACTTGGCTTAGGTTATCGTTTTAAAGATTTAAGAATCCGTTCAAAGCTTGCAGGACCAAAACAAATTATTGTAAGTGATTTAAATATGCGTGCTGATGTTTCTGTAAGAGACAATAAAACTATTATTAGATATTTAGATTTAGAGAACAATCAGATCACTGCAGGTCAGACTATTTGGGGATTTAAATATACAGCAGATTATGCTTTTAGTAAAAACTTAACGGCTATTTTTTATTTTGATTATACGTTCTCAGATTTTGCGATTTCAACATCATTCCCACAAACATCATTAAGATCAGGAATTACATTACGCTATAATTTTGGGAATTAATCTTGAATTGAATCTATTAAAAAATTACATTTGTATAAAAATCATACTCTATTAAAATGAATATACCATCAGAATTAAAGTACACCAAAGATCACGAATGGATTAAAATTGAAGACGATATTGCTACAATAGGCATTACAGATTTTGCGCAAAGCGAATTAGGAGATATTGTCTATGTTGAAGTAGAGACTTTAGATGAAACTTTAGATATAGAAGAAGTATTTGGTACTGTTGAAGCTGTAAAAACCGTATCAGATTTATTTTTACCATTATCAGGAGAGATTATTGAATTTAACGAAGGGTTAGAAGACGAACCTGAAAAAGTAAATTCAAATCCTTATGGTGACGGTTGGATGATAAAATTAAAGTTCTCTGACGCGTCTCAAATAGACAATTTGTTATCTGCGGACGATTATAAAGCGCTTATCAGTGGTTAAGAAGATGCTTTTACTAGTGTCAATAATTTACACATTGGCATTGGTTATTGCTAGTCTAATTAGCTTAAGTGGAGTGCCAAGTTTAGGATCATCATTCGATGATAAAATATATCATGTTATTGCATATTTAGGTCTGGCTTTTTTATGGGTATATTATTTTAAACCCTTTAAAACAAAGTATATTCCTTTTATAATCTTTTTTGCCACAGCTTTTTTTGGATATGTTATAGAAGTGTTGCAATACCTCGTTAATCCTAATAGAACTTACGACACTTACGATTTAGTTGCTAATAGTATTGGAGCAGTTTTTGGTACACTAATTGCGAGCCAAATAAACATATATAAGTTAAAATAACACAAAGCCTTGTTTTTTTTACTATTATTTAGTTAAATTAGCGATGTTATAATAAAAATAATACTATGGAACCTAAAAAGAATCCGAAATCAGATGTTAGCCGTAATAGCTCATTGTACTTTGCAGTTGGTCTTGCCTTAATGGTAGGTATAACCTATATGGCAATCAATTATAAGACCTATGATCCTTCTGATATAATTGCCGACTCACTTAATTTAGATGATGAATTAGATGAAGAAGTGCCAATTACAGAGCAGATTGCAACTCCACCACCTCCACCACCACCTCCACCAGCAGCTCCCGAAATTATTGAAGTTGTTGAAGATGAAGTAGAAGTAGAAGAAACAGTTATTGAATCTACAGAGACCGAAATGGAAACAGAAATTATTGAAGTTGAGGAGGTTGAAGTAACTGAGGTTGTAGAAGATTTAGAAGTTCCATTTTCTGTTATTGAGAACGTGGCAGTATTTCCTGGTTGTGAAAAGAAAAAAGGAAATGCGGCTAAAAAGGACTGTATGAACGAAAAGGTAAATAAATTTATCGGTAAAAAGTTTAATACAGATTTAGCTAGTGATTTAGGTTTACCACCTGGTAAAAAAAGAATCTTTGTTTCGTTTAAGGTTAATAAGAGCGGAAACATTGTACAGGTTGGTGCTCGTGGTCCACATCCAGGATTAGAGAAAGAAGCAAAACGTGTTATTAACTTATTGCCTAAAATGAAACCAGGAAAACAAAGAGGTAAACCGGTAGTGATGCCATTTTCAATTCCTATTGTATTCCAAGTACAAGATTAAAAAGTAAATAGACTTTTTTAAAATATAAAAATCCCGTTCAAAATTAATTGAGCGGGATTTTCGTTTTGGTATGCTTATTGTGACTTTGACATAATATTAACATTTAAATAATAGTATTATGAAAAATTCTAAAAAAGACTTCGGTATTGCTGGTCAGAGCATCACAGAAGCAAAGAAACCACACAAGCATGATGCAAATTTACAAAAAAACTCAAGCCTTTATTTCCAAATTGGGTTGATACTTTGTTTATTGGGCACTTATGCACTTTTTGAAATGCAATTTCAAGAGACAAAATTCAACTTTGTTGAAGAAACCGCTCAAGTTGAGAAAGTCACAGTAGACTATGTACCACCATTTATTGTAGAGGTTATTAAACCTACAGAACCGGAACCTTTACCAAGTACAGATTTAAAAGATGTTTATAAAGAGGTTGAGGACGATGTTCCTGTTGTTGAAACTATTATTGATATTCCTGTTGATACTAAACCTAAATTAGATACGCCTTTTAAAGTCGATGATATTATAAATATCGAAAAGCCAGTAGATCCTGTAATTGTAGATTTTATTAGAGTTGAACAAGTACCAGTCTATCCAGGATGCGAAAAGTATAACACGAATGATGACCGCAAAAAATGTATGTCTAAAAAAATAACCAAATTAATTGGTAAAAAATTTAATGTAGATATAGGATCCGAATATGGGATTTCCGGAAGACAAAAAATTTCTACCCAATTTACTATAAATAAAAATGGTGATGTTACTGATATTAAAATTAGAGGACCACATCACGCTTTAGAAAATGAAGCAAAACGTGTGATTAATAAAATACCAAAAATGCAACCTGGTTTACAGCGCCAAGTTCCTGTAGGTGTTATCTATACCTTGCCAATTGTATATGATGCTAGGAATTAATTAAACATAATAGAAACAATAATTTAAAACCGTTATTCTCGTAATAACGGTTTTTTTAAATGCTATAATTTGAGCTTAAGGTTACTGAAAAAATTAAGTATCTTTCGCACATTAAAAATTAGTCCTTTATGAAGCGCATTGTATTATACCAAATAAACATCAAACTAAGCCATATAATTCGTTTCTATTGCACTTGTATATCTAAATAAAATAAAACCATAGCTTACACTATGCTTGGGTTTTATAAATCATCCAAGCACAATATAATTCAAATTATTTATGGCTCATTTTAAAATTCTTTTGGTATTATTTACTATTCTGTTAACCACAACTTTTGGTTATGCTCAAAATATAGTATCCTATGAAAAACCTCCAGTATTCAAAGAATGTGATTCTGTTGCTGTAAAGCAATTAAAATCATGCTTCAATTTTACACTAAATAACTTCATTTACGAGAATTTTAAAGTGCCACAAATTGTTGCGGACAAATCTTATGAAGGAAATGTTCAATTATTGTTTGAAGTTAACAAAGAAGGAGAATTCAAAATCATCTATTCGGATGCTATTTACGACGAATTAAAGGAAGAAAGTAAACGTGTTTTTGATTCGCTTCCAAAGATAACACCAGCTACATACAATGGTAATCCTACATTCTCTCAATATAGTATTACTATAGCCATTCCATTAGTAAAACCAAATAAAGAAGCCATTGTATCTGCAGATGAAGTAAAACTCACAGAAAAAGACAGTCTTAATGCAACATTATCTAATGAGTTTGATAACGTTAATAAAGCCACAAAACCTTACGAAGGATTAGAATATAAAAGCGAGTTAAATATACCATTTACACACTCTTATTATGCGCGTTTTGATGCAGAAATGAATGCAATTGGTACTAACAGCCATACAGCAGCAAAACCATTTGTGTATAGTGACGTAGCAAGATATTATGATATTAAAGCCGAAAAAGAAGATTTAGCAAAAGATACTGACTCTTGGTTGGGTAGAAAAATATTCAACGAGCATTTAGTACAAGTTCAAGGCAAGGATTATTGGTTTACGGTAGATCCTATTTTAGATCTTCAAGTTGGAAAAGATGGTGAGGCAGATTTTAGTTCTACCTATAACAATACAAGAGGTATTTATATACAAGCAGGTTTAGGAAAACACCTTAACTTAACCACTTCTATTTATGAAAGTCAAGGTCGTTTTGCAGATTATTATAATCAGTATTCAGAAAATTTAAAAGCTTTTGGTCCAGATCCTGCCATTATTCCTGGTCGTGGTATTGCTAAACGTTTCAAAGATAATTCTTATGATTATCCTGTGGCAGAAGCTTATTTGTCTTACACACCTGCAGATTTTTTAAATGTTCAATTTGGTCATGGTAAAAACTTTATAGGTGATGGTTATCGTTCATTATTTCAAAGTGATGTAGCAAGCCCACAAACATTCTTAAAGTTGAATACCACATTTTGGAAAATAAAATACACAAGTACATGGATGTGGTTAAAAGATGTACGGCCTGAAGTTGTAGAGGATAAAGCATTCTTAACCAAATACATGGCAAATCATTATTTGAGTTGGAATGTAAATAAACGTCTAAACGTTGGTTTGTTTGAATCTGTAATGTGGGCAGATACTAATGGAAGAGGTTTTGATATTAATTATTTAAATCCAATCATCTTTTTTAGAGCCATTGAATTTGAATCTGGACAAGGTGCCGGAAATGCTATTTTAGGTTTTAGTGGAAAATACAAATGGAATAATAAAGTGAACCTTTATGGTCAGTTTATTTTAGATGAATTCTCTTTAAGCGATGTAAAAGCAGGAGAGAAAAGTTGGAAGAATAAATTTGGGTTTCAAGTAGGTGCTAAATATTTTAATGCCTTTAAGATTGATAATTTATTGCTTCAAGCAGAATATAATAGAGTGCGACCTTATACGTATTCACACAATACCCAAATTCTTAATTATGCACATTTTAATCAACCAATGGCACACCTTTGGGGAGCAAATTTTAGAGAATTAGTCTTAATTGGTCGTTACAACTATAAACGATGGTCTGCAGATGCAAAATTTATTATCGGTCAACGCGGTTTTGATTTTAATACAGATGAAGACAATTTTTCTTATGGAGGTGATATTTATAGAAATTATAATGATCGTAATGCAGACACAGGAATAGAAATTGGACAAGGAAATAAAACCAATAGTTTTATGACTGAATTGCAGGCTAGTTATTTAATAAATCCTGCAACTAACTTAAAATTATTTACCAATATTATTTATAGAGATTTTAATCCAGATGCTATAACGGCTTCAACTAATGCTTCTAATACACTTTGGTTTAGTGTTGGTGTAAGAACAGATTTGTTTAATTGGTATAATGATTTTTAGTGTTGAGTTGTTAGTTAGTTGATAGCTGTTAGTTTTCATTATCAACCTTCTTTTAATCTTTTTTACATGATGGTTGTACAGAAAACTGCAATTGCGACTAAAATTTTTTTAAATTCGTCTTCCATCATTATTTACGTATTCTATCAAAATTAGACCAAACAGCTTAAATCAATAAAACTAAGAATTAACGTTGCTCATATTCATTTTTCAAACTATCTTTGCACTCGCTTTTAAAAGAACAAAAATCGTATAGTTTGAGTAGCACAAAATCTTCGGTATCAACAGCTTCTGTTGTAACAGATTTTAAGGAAATAACCAAGATGGGTTTATCCTTAAGTGTGGTGTTTTCTTCTATTGCTGGCTATTTTCTTGGGGCAGAAACAATTAATTTTACAACCCTTGCTTTATTGGCTTTTGGTGGTTATTTTATGGTTGGTGCTTCTAATGCATACAACCAAATTATTGAGCGTGACTTAGATGCGCTTATGGACAGAACCAAAAACAGACCAATTCCTGCTGGTAGAATGACGGTAAATACCGCATTTATAATCGCCACGTCTTTTACAATTTTGGGTTTAATTACATTATACATCATCAATCCAAAAACAGCGATGTATGGTGCGATTTCCATATTTTTATATACAAGTGTTTATACGCCTTTAAAAACAAAAACGTCGTTATCGGTTTTTGTTGGTGCCATACCTGGAGCCATTCCTTTTATGTTAGGTTGGGTTGCTGCACGCGGTAGTTTTGGCATTGAACCAGGAACCTTATTTGCAATTCAGTTTTTTTGGCAATTCCCACATTTTTGGGCAATAGGATGGTTTTTACACGAGGATTATAAAAAAGGAGGTTTCCACATGTTGCCAACAGGCAAACCAGATAAAGGGACTGCTGTACAAATTATTATGTATAGTGTTTGGACAATTTTAGCCTCAATAATTCCAGTTTTCGGCTTTACAGGAGGTTTAAAATTGTCTATTGTAGGCGCAATTCTCGTATTTATACTAGGTTTGGTAATGTTATTTTATGCACTTCGGTTGTTTAAAGAACGCAGTATTAAAGCAGCGAAACAACTCATGCTTTCAAGTGTATTTTATATTACGCTTTTGCAAATAATATATGTTGCAGATAAATTTTTAAGATAAATGGATTTAACACAAGGATCACAACAAGAAAAAAGAGCAAGATCTAAAAAGATGATGCTAATGTTTGGTATTGGCTCTTTAATTATGTCTTTTGCAGGATTAATAAGTGCATTTATAGTGAGCAGTAAACTACGCTTAAACGAAGATTGGTTAGTTAATTATCAATTACCAAACGCGTTTTTAATAAGTTTAGTTCTCATTTTGTTAAGTAGTTTGACCTTTATTCTAGGAAAACGTGCACTACAACAAAATAATACACAAATGGTAACCCTTTGGTTATTAGTTACGTTAGGTTTGGGTATTGCATTTGTTTTTAGTCAGTTTGCTGGTTTTAGTGAAATTATTGCAGCAGGCTATAATTTTACAGGACCAACAAGTAATATCACAATGTCTTACATTTATATCTTTGCAACATTGCACATAGCGCACGTCATTGCTGGATTAATATGTTTGATTGTTGTAATTTATAATCATTTTAAACAAAAGTATAATGCCAACAATATGTTGGGTTTTGAACTCGCTGCAAATTTTTGGCATTTCGTAGATGTGCTTTGGCTTGTGCTCTTTTTGTTTTTATATTTTTTTAGATATATAATTTGATTATTTTTGTCCAATCTTAAAATTTAAATAAATTCTATGGATTCTACAGTAGCTACTGGTACAGAAGAAAAAACTTGGGGAGGAGGCAATCAGCCACTTAGAGCAAGTTACGGAAAAATGATGATGTGGTTCTTCATTGTATCTGATGCATTAACATTTTCGGGCTTCTTGGCAGCTTATGGTTTTTCGAGATTTAAGTTTATTAACGAATGGCCAATTGCAGACGAGGTGTTTACACACGTACCGTTTTTACATGGACAGGAATTGCCAATGATTTATGTGGCTTTTATGACCTTTGTTCTTATTATGTCGTCGGTAACTATGGTATTAGCAGTAGATGCTGGTCATCACATGAATAAAGCCAAAGTAACCATATACATGTTTCTTACCATTATTGGTGGTGCAATTTTTGTAGGCTCACAAGCTTGGGAATGGGCAACATTTATTCAAGGAGATTATGGAGCTGTACAAACAAAAGGTGGAAACATTTTACAGTTTGGAGAGTATGTTACGGTTGATGGTGTAGAGAAGTTTAAACGTGTATCAATAGATGATATAGCTATAGCTCAACATGGCGAACGTGTAGATCACGAGCGTAAAAACGGACTTTGGTTTGTAGGTGAAGGTACATTGCCACCATATACTGTTAATGAGATTTATGCAGGTTTAGCAGCTAATGATAATGTATTAGTTAGAAACCAATTGATTAACGAAGATGGAGAGAAAACGGTTTTATCTAGAGCTGAATCTCTAAAGCAAATTAAAGAAAATGGTAAACTAGTCGTAAAAGGAGCTAATCTTCATGTTAATGAATACGGAACAACATTGTTTGCAGATTTCTTTTTCTTTATAACTGGTTTTCACGGATTCCACGTATTCTCAGGTGTTGTGATTAACATTATCATTTTCTTTAATGTTATTTTGGGGACTTATGAGCGTCGAGGAAGTTATGAAATGGTAGAAAAAGTAGGATTATATTGGCACTTTGTCGATTTAGTTTGGGTATTTGTATTCACATTCTTCTATTTAGTATAAAAAGCAATTAAGATTAAATTATGGCACACGAACATAAATTAGAAATATTTAGAGGACTTTGGAAATTTAAGTCTAACACACAAAAAATTTGGGGAGTTTTAGTTTTCCTAACTTTTATTACTATCGTAGAAGTTGTTTTAGGTATCTATAAGCCAGATATTTTTATGCACACTTGGATGGATCCAATTGAAGGCGGATTCTTTGCGACCATAGGTAATATTATATTGTCACCTATTGTTTATATGAAGCCTTTAAACTTCATCTTTATTGTATTAACTTTAGTTAAAGCCTATTATATCACATGGGATTTTATGCACATGAGAGATGAAACAGGTGCTATGAGAAAAATGGTTGTTTGGACAGGTGTTTTCCTTATCTGTTATTTAATGTTTATTCTTTTACAAGAAGGTGGTTATGTCTTTGATGTTTACAATGGTGAAGACGCTTTAATTAAGAAAGATTTTTAGATAAAAAATATTTAGCTACACTACATTAAATTGAAGTGGCTTGCACTGAGCGAATTCGAAGTGTTAAATACAATTAAAAGGTGGTTTTTCTAAACCACCTTTTTTATTTTTGCAAATCTAAAATGATTGTCAGTCTGAGCGCAGTCAAAGACATTTGAACCTCTTTTTTTAATTGTATTTCGACTGCGCTCAATATGACAGTTTTTTTTGTCATAAACCAATGAAACATCAACCTTTTAAAATGAGGATTTATATTTCTTCGTAATATGAAAACAGACAAAGCAAAACGCTATACAGTTCTTGGTATTTTATTCTTTTTACCAGTCGCATTTTTATTAATGCTTTATCCAGCGCAGCACAATTACGAACCTTTAAATGTTGTAAATAATAATATTTCTGATATAGAAAACTTTACTTCTGATAAATCAAATAGTCTCTTATTAAAAGACCACATTACGGTATTAGGTTTTTTAGGAAAAACACCATTGAGTAAAAATATTGCGGCTTCAAATCTTAAAGAATTAGTGTATGATAAGTTTAAAGGCTTCAAGAATTTTCAAGTCGTAATTATAGTCCCAAAAGGCACAGAAGAAGCTATAAATGAGCTTAAAAAAGAAATTAACACCTACGAAGACTTAAAGTTTTGGCATTATGCATTTGCTACAGAAGGCGAAATAAAAATGCTTTTTAATAGTTTGAAGTCTAAAGAAGTTTTAGCAGAAGACCTTTCAATAAATAGTGTGTTCATTATAGATAAAGACCTAAACCAACGTGGCAGATTAGACGGAAGAACTGAAAAAGAAGTAGAAGATAAAAAACCTGCATTTGGTGTTTACGAATACAACACCATTGAAGTTGCAGAAATTAAAAATATGATGAGTGATGATGTTAGGATTCTATTCACAGAATACCGCCAAAAACGAGAAGGGAAATTTGAAAGTTCTGATTCAAGAAGAAACAGAGAATTAAAAGAAAGTAATGAGTAAGAAAACAAACTATTCGTACGTTGGGATTACATTTATAATTCTACTTTTTGGGATAATCTTTGTCCCTAAAATTATAGATCGTGTAAGCGAAGGAGATATTATAAGAGACGAAAGCCGAAGTAAAAATGTTTCAACGTCTAATTCTGAAGAAGAAACTAAAAACCACAAAAGTGATTTAGTTTATATGCAAATTAATGGACAGCCTAAAAAGGTGCCAGCATTTAGTTTTACAAATCAAGATGGTAAAACAATCACAAATAAAGATTACATAGGTAAAGTTTATGTGGTTGAGTTCTTTTTTACAACATGTCCTACCATTTGTCCAATTATGAATCGGAATTTAGTTGAAATTCAGAATCAATTTAATGATTTTGAGAATTTCGGAGTCGCTTCGTTTTCCATAAACCCAGATATTGATACACCTAAAGTTTTAAAAGCTTATGCAGAAAAATATGGTATTACAAATCCAAACTGGCATTTAATGACAGGAAGTGAAACAGATATTTACAAACTAGCTAATGTAGGATTTAATCTTTATACTGCTAAAGAAGAAAGTGTAGAAGGAGGATTTGAACATTCAGGAAATTTTGCACTAATCGACAAGGAAGGTTTCATAAGATCTAGAAAAGATGATTTTGGAAACCCAAAGATTTTCTATAACGGATTAATTACTGAAGAAGTTGGTGTAGATGAGGATGGTATTTCGCAAGAAATCACCATTTTAAAAGAAGATATTACTAAGCTTTTAAAAGAATGATTTTTTGTTATTCAAAGCATAACGAAGAATCTAAAATATACTAATTATGAATTCAATAGACCTAGAAAAAGAAAAAAAATATAACAAATGGATTATTGCTTTGTCAATTGTAATTCCATTGGCAGTTGCAGCTTTATTTGGCGTTAATCTTCGTGAACTTGGTTTTGATGTTGAACCATTAACTTTTTTACCACCAATTTATGCATCCATAAACGGGTTAACAGCAATCATATTAATCCTTGCTGTTGTTGCTATCAAAAATAAAAACAGAAAACTCCATGAAGGGTTAATGAAGTTTGCAATTACATTATCAGTACTTTTCTTATTGCTATATATTGCTTATCACATGACGAGTGATTCTACCAAATTTGGTGGTGAAGGAACTATTTCGTATTTCTATTATTTCATTCTTATTACACATATTGTATTATCTATTGTCATTATTCCTTTTGTTCTAATTACTTATGTTAGAGCTATTGCCAACGATATAGAACGTCATAAAAAAATTGCAAAAATCACATTTCCTTTATGGTTATATGTTGCTGTATCAGGTGTTATAGTTTATTTAATGATTTCGCCTTATTACACATAGTTTGTCAACCTACAAGGTTTTCAGAATCTGAGAGGTTTAAAACAAAAATATAAAATGAAAAAAACATATATCTTTCTTCTTTTCTCTCTTTTCTTTATTCTAGAATCTAGTGCGCAATGCGCTATGTGCAGAGCCGTTTTAGAAAGTGGAGAAGATCAATCTGCAGCAGAAGGTATTAATGATGGCATTATGTTTTTAATGGCTGTGCCTTATATTTTGGTTGGTACAATTGGTTACATTATCTACAGAAAATTTAGTAAACCAGAAAAACTAAATAATACAAGTGAGAAACTGTAACATTTCTTCAAATTAAGAGTCTTAGTGGTAAGCAATTATTAAAGGTATTAACAATTTGTTGGCATAAAAAACCTACGAATTTTCTTAAAATTGTACTATCCTATATAAATTTTCAAATCAGTCATATAATTTGAATGTTTATATAGTGTTAATCAGCTAATCAACTCTACTATGATTCAAATTAAAGATTTACACAAGTCTTATCATATGGGAAGCAATTCGCTTCACGTTTTAAAAGGTATTAACTTTGATGTGAAAGAAGGTGAGCTGGTTTCCATTATGGGTTCTTCAGGATCAGGCAAATCTACATTACTGAATATTTTGGGAATGTTAGATGAAGCTGATGAAGGTGAGTATATTCTAGATAATGTTCCCATTAAAAATCTTAACGAAAAAATAGCTGCTAAATATAGAAACGAATTTCTAGGTTTCATTTTTCAATCTTTCAACCTTATCAATTATAAAAGCGCTTTAGATAATGTGTCTATGCCTTTATATTACAAAGGTGTAAAACGAAAAGAGCGTACAGAAAGAGCAATGCATTATCTCGAAAAAGTAGGATTAGCACAATGGTCGCATCATTTACCAAGTGAACTTTCAGGAGGACAAAAACAACGTGTTGCTATTGCCAGAGCTTTAGCAAGTGACCCAAAAGTATTATTAGCAGATGAACCAACAGGTGCTTTGGATACCAAAACTTCTTATGAAGTTATGGAACTTATTCAAGGGATTAATGATGAAGGAAAAACAATTCTTGTTGTTACTCACGAGCATGATATCGCGCAAATGACAAAACGCATCGTTAACCTTAAGGATGGAATTATTATAGACGATAGTAAAGTAGAACAAGTAAGAGCATCAGCACATGTTTGATATAGAACGTTGGCAAGAAATCTTTGAAACGTTGCAAAAAAATAAGCTTCGTACATTTTTAACAGGGCTTTCTGTGGCTTCTGGTATTTTTATTTTGGTTGTGCTTCTTGGTTTTAGCAAAGGGATAGAAAACGGCGTAAAGTCTCAGTTTGAACAAGATGCAACCAACAGAATTTCTATTCGGACAGGTGTTACTACTAAAGGTTACAAGGGTTTAAATCCAGGACGTTATATTCAACTCAAAAATTCGAGTTTTGATGCTGTTGAAAATAAATACGATGAGTATTTAGAATATAGAACCAGAGATTATATGATTTGGGGAGGAACTGTGTCTTATAATAACGAAACGGGAAATTATCGCGTTCGTGGCACCTTACCAGATAATCAATTTATTGAAAATGCTGACATAGGTTCTGGCCGCTTTATTAACCAATCTGATGTGGATGAAAGTAAAAAGGTTGCTGTTATTGGTAATAAAATGAAAAAAGATCTTTTTAAAGGCGAAGATCCTATCAATAAAAATGTTCAAGTATTCGGAATGAATTTTAAAGTTGTAGGTGTTTTTTATGATCCAGGCGGAGATAGAGAAGAAGGACAAGTATATGTTCCTATAACTGCGGCACAAAAAGTATTTAATGCTGGAGAGAATATTAGAAATATGGCATTTACTGTAAAAATGGCAGATAATTTTGATGAAGCCGTAGCACAATCTAATGCTATTGCTTTAGGTATGGAGCAACAAATTAAAGAAATTCACACTATGGCACCAGACGATATAAGTGCTGTAAGAGTAAACAATACTTTAGAAGAAGCACAGAAAATATATTCATTAATTGCAACCATTCGTGCTGTGTTTTGGTTCGTTGGTATAGGAACCATCATTGCAGGTATTGTTGGTGTAGGAAACATTATGCTCATCATCGTAAAAGAAAGAACTAAAGAAATTGGAATAAGAAAAGCATTAGGAGCATTACCAATGTCTATTGTTGGTATGATTTTGCAAGAATCTGTATTTGTAACCCTATTTGCAGGTTTGTTTGGATTAATATTTGGACTTGGGTTGTTAGAATTAGTTGGTCCACAAATAGAAAGTGATTTTATAAAATATCCGCAAGTAGATTTTAATATCGCATTAACAACGGTATTCTTATTAGTGTTTGCTGGTGCTTTAGCCGGATTTATTCCAGCATATAGAGCAGCTATGATTAAACCTATTGATGCATTAAGAGACGAATAATATGTTTAGTAGAGACCGTTGGGAAGAAATATTAGAAGCTTTAAACGCTAATAAATTTAGAACGTTTTTAACTGCGTTTGGAGTGTTTTGGGGCATCACTATTTTAGTGCTGTTACTAGCATTAACTAATGGACTCAAAAATGGCGTAACCGCAGATTTTGGAGATTTTGCGACAAACTCTATGTTTATGTGGACGCAAGGCACATCCAAACCATATAAAGGTTTGCCTAAAGGACGTTACTTTAATTATAAGGTAGGTGATGTAGCTGCAATAAAATCTACAGTTTCTAATTTAAAATATGTATCACCAAGAAATCAATTAGGAGGTTATAATGGTGCAAATAATGTAGTAAGGGGAACAAAAACAGGAGCGTTTGAGATTTACGGAGATTATCCTGAATTTATAAAACAACGACCTATGGATATTCTTCAAGGGCGTTTTTTAAGCTATTCAGATATTGAAGCGAAGCGAAAAATTTGTGTCATAGGAGTTGGAGTTGTAAAAGGACTTTACGATAAAAATGAAGAAGTTTTAGGAACCTATATAAAGGTTAATGGTGTCAATTTTTTAGTTATTGGTACATTTAAAATGAGCAATAGCCAAGGAGATGGAGAACAAGATGCAAGTACTATTTATATACCGTTTACTACGTTTAGTCAGGCTTTTAATATGGGTGATACCGTAGGTTGGATGGCAATTACAGCAGAAGATGGTGTCTCTATAACAGTATTAAAGCCGCAAATTTTTGACTTAATGAAATCCAGACACAAAGTACATCCCAAAGATGAGCGTGCTATTGGACATTTTGATTTGTCAGAACAATTTGGACGTATCAGTGGCTTGTTCTCAATACTTACACTTGTAGGTTATTTTGTTGGTGCACTAGTATTAATGTCTGGAATTATTGGCATTAGTAATATTATGCTCATCGTAGTAAAAGAGCGTACCAAAGAAATTGGTGTACGACGCGCTTTAGGCGCAAGTCCATGGACTATTAAATCTCAAATTTTACAAGAAAGCTTAATATTAACCATTCTATCTGGTATGGTTGGTATTTCGTTTGCTGCATTGGTTATTTGGATAATGAATACCGTTTTGGACAATGTAGGTCCTGTAGAGAATTTTGCAAATCCAAGCGTGAGTATGCAAGTCGTATTTACAGCTTTAATCATATTAGTAGTTTCTGGCTTGTTAGCAGGCTTAATACCTGCCAATAGTGCCACAAAAATGAAACCTGTGGATGCCTTAAGAATTGAATAGAATAAAAACAAATTTATAATTATCATCAACCAAATAACAATCATCAAATGAAGAGAACTAAAACAGTTATTATATTAACACTAATCGTCGTCGTATTTGGAGCTGCATTATATTATCTATGGAAAAAAAATCAGGAAGATCCAATAACTTACATGTCTGAAAGTCCAACAGAACAAACAATAGTCGTTAAAACCGTAGCTACAGGAAGTATTGTGCCTAAGGAAGAAATCTTAATCAAGCCAAATATTTCTGGAGTGATAGAAGAAGTTTTTATTGAAGCAGGCGAATATGTAAAACAAGGCGATTTAATTGCCCAGATTAAAGTCATCCCAAATGCTTCAAGTTTAACGAGTGCAAAAAATAATATTGCTTCGAATAGAAATGGTTTACAAACGGCAGAAATTAATTTCAAAACTCAAAAAGCGATTTACGATCGTCAAAAAGGACTTTTTGATAAAGGTGTAATTGCTGCTAACGAATTTGATCAAGTGAATAATGCATTTTTACAAGCCAAGCAACGTGTAGAACAGGCACGCATAGATGTCACACAATCAAGACAAAACTACGACATCATTAAAACAGGAACAACTTCTGGTTTAGGAAACACAGCACAAACCCAAGTAAGAGCAACCGTTTCTGGTATGGTGTTAGACGTACCTGTAAAAGCAGGAAACCAAGTTATTGAAGCTAATAATTTTAACGAAGGAACTTCAATAGCATCATTGGCAGATGTAAAACAAATGATTTTTGAAGGTAAAGTAGATGAAAGTGAAGTTGGGAAAATTAAAGAAAGTTTGCCACTTGAAATTACAGTAGGAGCCATTGAAAATGAAAAATTCGATGCCATTTTGGATTATATTGCACCAAAAGGCGTAGCAGAAAATGGAGCCATTCAATTTGAAATAAAAGGTTCACTTAAAAAAATGGATTCTATATTTATTAGAGCAGGTTTAAGTGCCAATGCATCTATTATATTAGAAAAAGTTGAAAATGTTTTGGCAATAAAAGAAGCCTTGGTTCAATACGATAAGGAAACTAAAAAATCTTATGTAGAAGTTGAGGTTGGAGACCAAAAATTTGAAAGAAAAGACGTGGAACTAGGGATTAGTGATGGCATCTTTGTAGAAGTGAAAGGCGGCATTACAAAAGAGGATAAAATAAAAGTTTGGAATCAGGTTCAAGGAGTTCCAAAATACGCACAATAAAAAACACACATTTAGTGTAACACTTTATGTTTTATATAGACAAATAAGCAATATGAAAAAATCAATCATCATAGTAATACTTCTTTTTGGAGTTTTAGCGCAAGCGCAAAGTAAAAAATGGACGCTAAAGGAATGTGTTCAATACGCTCTGGAGAACAATATTTCTGTTAAGCAAAGTGAATTAGATATAGAATTAGCAGACGTAGATAAGCTCACGGCTAAGGGTAATTTTATTCCAAGTTTAAATGCAAGTAGTAGTGTTTCTGAAAACACAGGGCTTAGTTTTAACCCTGTTACAAATAACGCACAGAAAACAACGCTTCTTTCTGCTTCAGGAAGAATAAATGTTGGTTACACCTTGTTTGATGGTCTAAGAAATTTTAGACAATTACAACGTGCTGATATATCTAAATTGGCGAGTCAATATCGCTTAGACAAAATGAAGGACGATATTTCATTGTTCGTAGCAAATAACTATTTACAAGTTATATTAAACAAAGCCAATCTGGAAGTTTTTAAATCACAGAATGAAGTCACAAAAGCGCAAATAGTTAGAACTCAAGAATTAGTAGATGCAGGAGCTTTACCAAGAGGTGATCTTTTAGAAATTAAAGCTACAGATGCTGGAGAGCAACAATCTATTATTAATGCTGAAAATAGCATTCAAATTTCATTAATTAGTTTAGCGCAATTATTATTGATAAAGGATTATGAAAATTTTGATATTGAAGATGAAGGCTACGATATTGTTGAAGATGGAATTTCAGATAAAAATGTTTCAGAGATATTATCTAAGGCAAAAGAAACGAGGTCAGAAATTAAAATTGCTGAACAAAATGTAGCATTAGCAAAGAAAGACTTGCAAATTGCTAAAGGAGCAAATTACCCAACATTGTCTGCTTTCTTTGGTTATGATACAAGATACACAAATGCGGTGTCATTTACTAATCAAGTAGATCCAAATAATCCAATACTCTCAGAGCAAATAGGGACAGTTGAAGGTACAGGTCAGGCTGTATTTGGCGAGTTTCCAAATACGTTTGCTGTTGAGGCAGGAGCAGATCCTTTTATAGATCAATTATCTCTAAACGATGGAATTTCTTATGGTTTCCAATTAAATATTCCTATATTAAATGGGTTTTCGACAAAAGGAAATATACAAAGAAGTAAAATTAATTTAGAAAGGTCTAAATTTCAGTTAGAGCAAACAGAATTAGATTTAGAATCAACGGTTTATCAAGCATATGTAGATGCCAAAGGTGCTTTAAAATCTTACGAAGCAGCAAAATTAGCTGTAGAATCTCAAGAATTAGCTTACGATTATGCCAAAGAGCGGTACGATGTTGGCTTAACTAATGCTTTCGATTTTAGTCAATCTAAATTAAGATTTGATAACGCTAATATTCAATTAAATCGTGCTAAGTACGATTATATTTTTAAGTTAAAAGTTCTCGAATTATATTTCGGAATACCAGCAACGGAATTAAAGTTTTAATTATGAGCAAAACAGTAAAAATCATTATCGGAGTTGTCATTGTTGCACTAATTGTATTGGTTGCAGGATCTAAAATGGAATGGTTTGGTAAAAAAGGCAATTTTAAAGAAGTTACCGTTAAGGAAGTGACTTTAAAAGATATTGTTGAAACAGTCTCTGCAACAGGAAAAATTCAACCAGAAGTTGAGGTTAAAATATCTTCTGAAGTTTCAGGTGAAATTTTAGAATTACCGTTTAAAGAAGGGCAAGAAGTTAAAAAAGGCGACTTGCTTGTAAGAGTAAATCCAGATTTAATTCAATCAGCTGTGAGTCGTTCTCAAGCCTCTTACCAAAATGTGAGAGCAGGCTTAGAACAAGCAGAAGCCAATTTAAAACAGGCAAAAGCAGATTATGATAGAAACAAAACGCTTTTTGAAAAAGGAGTGATTTCTAAAGCAGATTGGGATAGGGCAATTGCAGGTTTTGAAACTGCTCAAGCCAATAAGAGTTCGGCATATTATAGTGTGCAAAGTGCTGCAGCAACTGTTAATGAAGCAAAAGACAATCTAAATAGAACAACCATTTATGCACCAATGAGTGGTACAATTTCACTCTTAAATGTAGAATTAGGAGAACGTGTTGTTGGTACACAACAAATGGCTGGAACAGAAATTCTAAGAGTAGCCAACTTAAATAATATGGAAGTTGAAGTTGATGTGAATGAAAATGACATTGTAAAAGTAAATATTGGTGATTCTACAATTGTTGAAGTAGATGCCTATTTGAAAAAAGAATTTAAAGGTGTTGTTACTGAGATTGCAAATTCAGCAGCAGGAAATTTGGCTGCAGATCAGGTAACAAACTTTAAAGTTAAAGTTAGAATTATTGAAGAATCCTATAAAGATTTAACTAAAGGAAAGCCCGAAACCTATTCGCCTTTTAGACCAGGAATGACAGCCACAGTAGATGTAATCACAAAAACACGAAAAGATGCTATTTCTGTGCCAATTAGTGCTATTGTAATAAAAACAGATACAAGCTCAACCAAAAAAACTTATGGTAAGGACTTTAAATTGGAAGAAGATAATTCTAAAAAGGAAGAGCAAAAGTTTGAATGTGTCTTTGTTAATGAAAACGGCAAAGCTAAACTGAGAGTGGTTAAAACAGGTATTCAAGATGATACTAATATAGAGATTGTTTCAGGATTAAGTAAAGATGATGAAATCATTACTGGACCATATAATATGGTTTCTAAAAATCTTAATGCTGGTGATTTAATTGAAGTGAAAAATAAAAAAGCATTAGAAGCTTCAGAAGAAAAAAGCGAAGAATAGATAAATTATTTTTATCTGAAGTATGTTTTTTCAACCAACAACAAACAACTAAATGGCATTAGTGCTAAATATAGAAACAGCAACAACAAATTGTTCAGTCTCTCTGTCTAAGGATGGAGAGACTTTAGTTTTAAAAGAAGATAATAGTCTTAGGTATTCTCATGCAGAAACTTTACATCTTTTTATAGACGACCTTTTTAAAATTTCAAAAATAAAGCCCTCAGAAATTGATGCTGTAGCGGTAAGCAAAGGACCAGGTTCTTACACAGGTTTACGTATTGGAGTATCATCAGCAAAAGGCTTATGTTTCGCATTAGATAAGCCATTGATTTCTATTTCAACCTTAGAAAGTTTAGCACATCAAGTAAAACATAACGATGGATTTATAATTCCTATGTTAGATGCCAGACGTATGGAAGTGTATTCTGCAATCTATAATTCAAAATTAGAATTACATAGAGAAATAAAAGCAGAAATACTCACAGAAGAAAGCTATTCTGAGCTTCTTGAAAAAAACAAAGTCTATTTTATTGGTAATGGTGTAGAAAAAACTAAAAATTTAATTCAGCATCCTAATGCTGTTTTTATAGATGGAAAATTACCATCTGCAAATGAAATGTCACTTTTAGGAGAAAACAAGTACAAAAAAAGCGACACTGAAGATGTCGCTTATTTTGAGCCTTATTATTTAAAGGATTTTATTGCTTTAAAAAAGAAAACTTAATTAAGCATCTTTTTGAATCTCTACTGCATGTGGATAAGGTATTTCTATTCCAGCAGCATCAAGAGCTATCTTAACATTTTCATGGGTTTCAAAATAAACATCCCAATAATCTGCGACAGTACACCAAGGTCTTACAGCAAAATTTACAGAACTATCAGCTAATTCTGAAACATTTACCGTTGGTGCAGGATCTTGTAACACCTTTGGATTAGAAGTTAAAACTTGCATTAAAACGTCTTTTGTTTGTTTAATGTCAGAATCATAACCAACACCAAATGTAAGATCTACTCTAAGTTTTCCTTCTGTAGAATAATTTACAATATTGCCATTAGATAAAGCGCCATTAGGAATAATAACTTCTTTGTTTGTTGGCGTTAAGAGCTTAGTTGTAAAAATTTCGATTTCTTTTACCACACCGAGCTCACCTTGTGCCTCAATAAGATCACCAATTTTTATAGGTTTAAAAATCATGATTAAAACTCCACCTGCAAAATTTCCTAGTGAGCCTTGTAAAGCTAATCCAATAGCTAAACCAGCCGCAGCTAATATAGCAGCAAAAGAGGTTGTTTCAACACCAACTGTGCCTAGTACAACAACGATGAGTACAATTTTTAAAACCCAGCTAACAAGATTTGTTAAGAATTTTTTTAGGCTCTCATCATAATCGCCTTTGTTCATCATTTTTTTAACGCCTTTGAGTATCAGTTTAATAATCCAGCTTCCAATAATCCATATTGCAATAGCTGCAATTAATTTTGGGCCAAACTCTACGATTAAGTTATAGCCTTCGTCAATCCATTTTTGTGTGTCCATTTTGGTTTATTTATTAAGTTTAATAAAAAACTCGACTAATTTTAAGTCGAGTTTAGTTGTATTTTAATTACTTGTAAGCTTTCCTATTTTACTTCAAAAGTAATTTTAACATTTACTCTAAATTCTGTGACATCTTCGCCATCTACAACAGCACTTTGAGATTGTACAAAAACAGATTTAATATGTTTAACACTTTTTGAAGCATGTTTTACTGCTTTACGTGTAGCATCTTCCCAACTTTTGTCAGAATTTGCTAATACTTCGATAACTTTCATTATTGCCATAATATGTGTTGATTTTAAGGGTTATATTTTTTAGAAACTAAAAATTTTAATTGGTCACTAAAATTAATAAATTTTAACCATTTATCGCATTTACAGTAATAGAATTGTCATTCAACATTTCTTTTAACATACTTTCAATTCCATTTTTTAAAGTAAAAGTGGATGAAGGACAACCCTTATATGCTCTTTGTTGTAATGGTTTTTAAAGATTTAGCTAATTTTCATAACATCAATAATTTATTGTAAAAATTATTTATTTGATATTTTTTTTGTATGTCCGTAAACAATCATAATCCATAAATTATCCATATATTTAAGAAAAATTAAGGTATGAATATTTTTAGTTTTACGGCAGAATTTGACAGCGAAGAGG